>Ga0256407_10000469_pt1 | contig 96730 bp, 69 predicted proteins | sample RumenRJG_04DNA_FD_193489 | JGI IMG/M metagenome (GOLD analysis project Ga0256407, IMG submission 193489) | Bovine rumen microbial communities from Lethbridge, Alberta, Canada - RJG_04 | ecosystem: Host-associated > Mammals > Digestive system > Stomach > Rumen | place: Canada: Alberta... | reverse complement strand
TGTCGAGGCGATTTTTGATTTTTAGTCGTGTGCAGAGTGTAAGTTGAAGAGGGAGTATAGCGGGCTATACGACCGATGAGACTTGACGCTATGCACCGAATAAAAACAAAAAGCGACCGAAACAAATACTATGGAATACTGCCTTTAATATCAAACAGAATTAATAGAACACACCTAAAAAGAGCCTGCGAATTTCGCAGACTCTTTTTTATAGCAAGGCTGGCCTCTTAATAGAATACCAGGGAAAGGGCGTAGGCCACAAGCGTGCTCACAATCACACTCACCAGACCGGGCATCATGAAACTGTGGTTCAGCAGGTATTTGCCTATCACGGTGGTGCCGGAACGGTCGAAGTTCACCGTCGCAATATCAGAAGGATAGTTGGGGATGAAGAAGTAGCCGTATACACTCGGAAGCACACCCAGAAGTACCGGACCGGGAATACCAAGCGAATAGGCCAGCGGCAACATGGTCACCACCACGGCACCCTGTGAGTTGATCAGCACTGATACCATAAAGAAGGCAAAGGCGATGGCCCAAGGATAGGCTGTCACCAAGTCGCTGAGCATCAGCTTCATCTCTGGCATGTAGTTGTCAAAATAGGTGTTCGCCATCCAGGCAATGCCATAAATGGCTACAACGGCCACCATACCGCTCTGCCATACGGCTCCCGCAACGGCTTTCTTCGGCTGGGCCTTGCAGAAAATGATCATCAGCGCGGCGGCCGAAATCATCACAATCTGAATCACAAGATTCATCGCAAGGGGCTTGTCTTTCTTCGTAGTGGCTTTTTCTATCACTACCTTGGCCTTGGCCAGATCATCGGTCTTCACTTGGATGGCCTCAGTGTTGGGAGCGGCTATCGTATGGTTCTCCGTAGTGTGCACTTCCTCACCATTCACGGTCTTCAACACCACGGCGGCGGTGTCAATCGACACGGGAGCGATGGTCACCGACTTGGCATTGCCGTCGGCTACGATAGAACTGTAGGACGGCAACAGGTTTACTTTGAAAACCTGTGCCAACGAGAAGGTCACAATTACCAGAAGGGCAGCAAAGAAAATGTATACGGCGCGCTTCGACTCGGGGGCTATCTTCTTGTCTAAGGTCGTGGCGCTGTTGCCGTAAATGTAGGCATACTGCACAGGGTCTTTGAGCTTGGCCTGAAATTCAGGGTCTTTGTCAAGGTCCTTGCCGCGCTTGAAGGAGCAGGCGGCAGCAGCCAACAGACCGCATACACAGGCGGGTATCGATACCATCAGCACCTGGGGAATGGTGATGTCGAAACCGTTGGCATTGGAGATGGCCACAAACGATACTACAGCGGCGGCAATAGGCGAGCAGGTGATACCTACCTGAGAGGCGATACTGGCCACACCGCAGGGACGCTCCGGACGGATGCCTTTCTTCAATGCAATGTCACAGATAATGGGCATCAGCGTATATACCACATGGCCCGTTCCTACAAGCACGGTCAGGAAAAAGGTGCAGAGGGGGGCAAGGAAGGTAATGCGGTCGGGATGCTTGCGGAGCATGCGCTCGGCTATCTGGATGAGCCAGTCCATACCGCCAGAGGCTTGAAGCACACCGGCGCAGGTCACGGCGGCTATGATGATGTAAATCACATCGGTGGGTGGAGAACCGGGTTTCATGTGGAAACCGAACACCAAAATGGCCAGACCGATACCGGAGATGGCACCAAGAGCCAAACTGCCGTAGCGCGAGCCTACCCAAAGGGCAATGAGCACAACAAGGAGCTCAACAATCATAATTGGGGTCATAGATTTAAGAAAGTTTTTAAGTTATTAAATTATTTGGTTTCGTTTGCTTGGATAAGATGCTCTTGTTCCGACTTTCTAATGCGGAAAGGGGATTTTATCAATGAACGGCCAAAGATAAACATTTTTTTTATGATTAATGGCTTTTATTCTCGCTTTTTTCCTCTTTTTTCTTACTTTTTTTTGTTTTTGAAGTCTTACTCGTTATATCGTCATTGATTTAAGTCAATATTTCTTCCGATTCTTGAATTTTGTCACTCAATTTTTCCTCTTTTCTTATGGATTGTACATATATTTGCACATGACCTCTAAGGATTGTCTCAGTAGTGATATAGCTCGTATGGTAATGGATTGTTGAAAGGATATTTTGAGAGAGTTGTCACACACTGACGAAAGCAGCACGCATCTTATAATGCGTGCTGCTCATTTTTTATCGTCTTTCCCGTAAATGGACTTATAGCGATTCGTCATCGGGCTTCTGTGGCACCTTGCTCACCTTGGGCAGATGACGTTTACGCCGAAGCCAGTCGGCCTTGCGCTGCTCGTATTCCTCACGGTGTCGCTCCAGATAGTTGTCGGCCATGACAGTTCGGTTTTAGCGGAATCGGCTGTATATCACACTCAGCGTCAACGCGTCCTTGCCGCCTACCAAACGGCAACTGCTCAGCGTGATGTCGTTCGTCACACTCGAATAGTGGCTGTAGCCGTAGGTGTCGGTATACTGGGTGCTGGTTACTGGCACCAGCAACACCTTGTTCCAGTCAGGATTGTGTTCCAGCCAGGCGGGGTCTGACTTCAAACCCAACTGCATCTTGCTGTACAGATGACTCACAAGGCTGCCTATGTTGCCGAAGGTGTAGCCGTTGGTCGTACTGCTGTAACTGCAGAGATAGGTGTCCTTGAAATTGACTATCTTGCGGTGCTCAAAGAAACTGGTCAGTGAGTCTTTCTCTATCAAAAGTACCTGCGACGGACACGACAGATTGTAGGGGTTCTGGTCGGTGTTGTTGTAGCGGGGCAACATCAGGCGGGCCGTGTTCACCGTGTCATTCTCATGCCCTTTCATGATGTCGGCTACAGGAAGAGTAATCTCGGTGTAGATGCCGGCAGGACCTTTCAGGTAGGTGCAGCTCTCGTCGGCTATCAATTGCGACAATACCTCACTGTCGTTCGACACACGGGTCGATTGTACCACTTCCTCCGTACCGCTGAAAAAGGTCATGCGGTCGGCTATGCTGTCCTTGTTCACATACAGACGGTAGTAAATGTTCAGCTGAGGGGCACTCACATAGGCCATGCCGCCCATGCCGCCGGTCATCTTGAAATAAAAACCGGGAATCACGTTCTTCGTAAACGTGATGCCGTTCTTGAAATACTCCGGATTGCTGTAGTATTTGCGAAGTATATAGGTACCGTAGTTGTTGTAGGTCACACCATCGGCATCTGTGTAAGGCTCATTCAGAGGAACACGGATGTTATTCATGTATGAACTGGATTTCTGGATGGCACGGTCGGCCTGGTTCACCAAAGAGAACACTTGCTCCTTCTTGATGCCGTCTTCTCGAACATAACCCGAAGTGATGGGGTCGAAGTCTGAGTAGTAGTGGATGGCATCGGTCATCGGAGTGCCCATCTCATAGGCGGTCAGACGCATCAGCGACAGGGAGTCTCCGTAAAAATTCTCATAAAACAGGCGTATCTCACAGGAGTCGGCACAAATGCCGCCGTCGGACGAATAACTGGCTATGGAGTCGATGGGGGTCAACTTGTAATTCTCCAGACAGTTGAACTGGGTCATGAAGTCGGTCGTTATGTAGGCGCCCGTCTCGGGATCCTTGATGCGTCCCAGATAACCCAAACTGCTGCGGGCAAGTATCGACTCAGCGCCTACTGAACGACTGCTTACCTTGAATACAGAGCTACTTACTTCCAATTGGTCTACATCGTTGGTCAGCATGCTGCCAACACTACCGGTGTCTTCATCACAAGCCGTGAACAGCATTGCCGCTGCAAAGACAAGGCTTGATGTGAATCTTATTCTCATTGCTGATTAAAACTTGAGGGTTCTTTATGACGGCTACTCGTTGCCAAGCAGCTGACGGTAAAAGTCTGCGTACGAGTCGGCGAAACCACTGGGCTCATTGCCTATGTAGCCTAAATGGGGAAGACCTTTCTCGTGAGAGTAGGACAGTAATTCACTGTTCACATCCGAACTGGCCTCCACAATGGCGTCACTGTAGTCAATCGCCATCTTGCCCAAATCCAAAAAGTTGAACTCGTTGCTGTAACGGGTCAACAAATCGGCCTTCGCATCACGAAACTCTACACAACGCTTGAAATTCTCGCCTAAGTCGTTCTTCAATTGCTTCGTAAACAGGGATGTCACTACCTTCGCATTGCAAAGGGAGGGCTCATCCTGATAGGCGGTCTTTACATAAAGGGGCACTACTGCTGCCATCCAACCCTGACAGTGGATGATGTCGGGCACCCAACGGAGCTTCTTCACCGTCTCCAATACACCGCGGGCAAAAAAGATGGCACGCTCACCATTGTCAGGATACTCCTCGCCCGACTCGTTCTCCGTCATACGACGCTTCATGAAATAGTCCTCATTGTCAATGAAATAAACCTGAAGACGGGAAACAGGAATAGAGGCTACCTTGATAATCAATGGATGGTCGGTGTCGTCGATAATCAGGTTCATACCCGACAGACGCTGAACTTCATGAAGCATTCCGCGGCGCTCGTTGATTGTTCCCCACTTGGGCATGAAGGTGCGAATCTCAAAACCGCGCTCCTGCATACTCTGGGGAAGCAACTTGCCCATTAACGACATCTCATTCTCGGGAACGTAAGGAGTAATCTCCTGGTTGATGTATAATACTTTTATCGCCATCTCTTGGTGTTTTGGATTTTTGTTTGACCGGTCTGTATATCGACAAGCAATTTTCGACATGCAAAAATACAAAAAAAATCTCACTAAATGTCCAAAATTATCCATATTTTAGCATATTGTAACCAATTCTAAGTTTATTTTCCCTCTTATTCTTTCGTATTTGAGAAATTTGTTGTTATTTTGCAAACCGAAAATTTATACTCCTCTGATGAAAGTTTTTAGTAAAATCGCCGACCTGCAAAATGCACTCTTCCCTCTCAGGAAAAAGAATTGCACCATCGGCCTTGTGCCCACCATGGGCGCACTGCACCAAGGACACGCTTCGCTCGTTCTGCGCTCCGTCAAGGAAAACGATGTCACTGTCGTGTCGGTGTTCGTGAATCCAACACAGTTCAACGACCCTAACGACTTGAGAAACTATCCACGTGACCTCGATGCCGACTGCAAACTCCTTGAGGAATGCGGAGCCGATTTTGTGCTCGCTCCTTCCGTAGAGGAAATGTATCCGACTCCCGACAACAGACACTTCGAGTATCCTCCCGTCTCTACCGTCATGGAGGGCGCGCACAGACCTGGTCACTTCAACGGCGTATGCCAGGTCGTAAGCCGACTGTTCTATATCACAAGACCGAACAGAGCTTATTTCGGTGAAAAAGACTGGCAGCAAATCGCTGTCGTGAAGTGCATGGTGCGCGACCTCGGTCTGCCGGTGCAGATAGTAGAGTGCGATATCGTGAGAGATGACGACGGACTGGCTAAAAGCAGCCGCAACACACTACTCGCTCCCGATGAAAGGGCCATCGCTCCCAATATCTACAAGGCGCTTAAGGATAGCCTCGATTTCGCCAAAACACATACCGTGGCCGAAACACACGACCACGTGGTCAAGCAAATCAACGACGTCGACGGACTCGATGTGGAGTATTTCGCCATCGTAGATGGTGATACGCTGCAGGATGTCAACGACTGGCAGGAGGCTCCTCATGTGGTGGGCTGCATCACCGTCTACTGCGGGAAAACACCCATCCGGCTCATCGACCATATTAAATATAAGTAAGTTTTTCTCTCCTTTTATTAAGAAATCATGCTGATAGAAGTAATGAAATCCAAACTGCACTGCGTGCAGGTGACAGAGGCTAATCTAAGATACATGGGCAGCATCACCATCGACGAGGACTTGATGGACGCCGCCAATATGATCGCTGGAGAAAAAGTGGAAATCGTCAACAACAACAATGGCGAACGACTTGAAACCTATATCATCAAGGGTGAAAGGGGATCGGGATGCATCTGTCTCAATGGGGCGGCAGCAAGAAAATGTGAGGTGGGCGACACCATCATCATCATCTCCTACGCACTCATGGATTTTGAAGAAGCCAAATCTTTCAAACCCACTGTGGTCTTCCCAAAAGACAATAAGGTGATGCAGTAATAACAATTACAATAGGTATATTAAAATATCAAGGCTCCACACATCCTGTAAGGATAAGTGGAGCCTTGATTTTTATCAGAATGTAAAAACAGAATCGGAGCCGCTCGAGCGACTCCGATTGCATGTCTCTTATTCTATCACTACCAGAGGGGTGTCTTCCATCACACTGGCACCTTGCTTCACCAAAACAGCGGTCACCTTGCCGTCTTTCTCGGCCTCAAGGTTGTTCGCCATCTTCATGGCTTCAAGAACGACTACTACATCGCCCTTCTTCACAGTGTCGCCAACGGCTACCTTCACCTCAATCACGGTGCCGGGCAGCGGAGCCTTCAAGGCACCGGACATGTTCACATTGCCGGCAGCGGCGGGAGCATCGGCTGCAGGAGCTTCCTCTGCGGCAGCACCTGTCTTCACTACCACCTTCTTCTTCTCGGGCTCTGCCTCGGGCTCCATCTCTACCTTGTAGGTTTCGCCGTTCACAGTCACGGTGGCCACATTCTCAACTATCTCGCCGATAGCCACTTCATATTTCGATCCGTTGATCGTATATTTGTATTCTTTCATGTTGCTTGATGTTTTTAAAAGCCAATAATGTGGTTAGGGCACCTTCGTCATCTGAAGATAGTGGGCGTTCCACTCGGTGTGGTGACACTTGATGGTTATCTTGTCCGACTCGCGGTCGTGAACATTGTTGCCCTTGTATTCGTGAAGAGCCATGGCTATGGCTGCATACACTTCGTTTTTAGCTTTTGCCATTCTTCTTTCTGTTTTGAAATTACATAGGTATGTTGCCATGCTTCTTGGCAGGAAGAGTCTCACGCTTGGTGGCAAGCTGAGCAAGGGCACGACAGATGCGGAAACGGGTGTTACGAGGCTCTATCACATCGTCAATGTAACCGTAACGGGCTGCCTGGTACGGATTGGCAAACAACTCGGAGTATTCCTCCTCCTTCTCTGCCAGGAAGGCCTTCACATCCTCACCAGCCTCTTTCTTGGCCTTGGCTTCACGGGCCTGAAGCACTGCAACAGCACCGCTGGCACCCATCACGGCAATCTCTGCGTTGGGCCATGCGTAGTTCAGGTCGGTACGGAGCTGCTTGCAACCCATCACAATGTGGCTGCCGCCGTAACTCTTGCGCAGAGTAACCGTCACCTTGGGTACGGTGGCCTCACCAAATGCGTAAAGAAGCTGAGCACCGTGCAGAATAACGGCGTTGTACTCCTGACCGGTTCCGGGAAGGAAGCCGGGAACGTCTACCAACGTTACAATAGGAATATTGAAGGCGTCGCAGAAACGAACGAAACGGGCACCCTTGCGGCTGGCGTTCACATCAAGCACACCGGCATAGCAGGCGGGCTGGTTGGCCACAATACCTACACTCTGACCGTTGAAACGGGCAAAACCTACAATGATGTTCTTGGCAAACTTGGGCTGTACCTCGAAGAACTCACCGTTGTCGGTGATGGCCGAAATCACATTGTACATGTTGTAGGCCTGGTTGGGATCGTCGGGAAGAATCTCGTTCAGAAGGTCTTCCTTGCGGTCTATCGGATCGGTGCACTCCACACGGGGGGCTTCCTCCATGTTGTTCGACGGAATGTAGCTCAACAGCGTCTTGATCATTTCAAGACCTTCCTCCTCGGTAGAGGCGGTGAAATGGGTCACACCGCTCTTAGTGGCATGAACAGAGGCTCCACCAAGATGCTCCTGGTCGATGTCCTCACCGGTAACAGTCTTCACCACCTTCGGACCTGTCAGGAACATGTAACTCGTGTTCTCCATCATCAGGGTGAAGTCGGTCAGAGCGGGGGAGTAAACAGCACCACCGGCGCAAGGACCAAAGATACCGGATATCTGGGGTATCACACCAGAGGCCAGAATGTTGCGCTCAAAAATCTCAGCATAGCCTGCAAGAGCGTTCACGGCTTCCTGAATACGGGCACCACCCGAGTCGTTGATACCGATAACAGGAGCACCCATCTTCATACCCATGTCCATCACCTTGCAAATCTTCTCGGCCATCGTCTCGGAAAGAGAACCGCCGTTCACAGTGAAGTCCTGGGCAAATATGTATACCAGACGACCGTCCACCGTACCGGAACCGGCTACAACACCGTCACCAAGATACTGCTTCTTGTCCATGCCGAAATTGTGGCAACGGTGAAGCTTGAACATGTCGAACTCTTCAAAACTGCCTTCGTCCAAAAGCATGTCGATTCGTTCACGCGCGGTGTACTTGCCGCGTGCATGCTGTTTGTCAATGGCTTTCTGGCCACCACCAAGACGGGCTTGCTCACGTTTCTCTACAAGCGCCTTGATCTTTTCTAATTGCTTGCTCATCTGTTTGTTTTGTTGTTTTTACTTTATGAGTAGTTGGTGAGTCAGCTGTCACTGACTCCGGTTCTTTCTCTCTAATGCTCGCAAAGCTCGGTCAGAATACCGCAGGTCGATTTCGGATGCAGGAATGCTATGTTCAGATTCTCTGCGCCCTTGCGCGGAGCTTTGTCTATCAGACGAATGCCCTTGCCGTCGCACTCTGCAAGCGCGTTGGCCACACCGTCCTCAATGCAGAATGCCACGTGGTGAACACCCTTGTTGCCCTTGTCAAGCCACTTCTGGATGGTGCTCTCAGGTGATGTCGGCTCCAAAAGCTCAAGCTTCACCTCACCGCACTTCAAAAAGGCGGTCTTCACTTTCTGATCCTCTACTACCTCTACGGCATAGCACTCCAGACCAAGTACTTCCTTGAAATAGGGCAAAGCCTCCTCGATGCTCTGCACAGCAATTCCCAAATGTTCAATGTGTGAGATTTTCATAATAATATTGGTTGATTAAAAGATGTTGTGTCTTCCGTATTACGTAATATTTACAATTGTGGTGCAAAGATAATCAAAATCAAGCGAATAACAAAAAAGAATCCATTCTTTTTTATTCCTTAACTTCTTCTCGGCCTGTACGGGTATGAAAAAGTGCCGAACCAATCATGAAGTTCGGCACTTTCACCTTCTTTTGACAGTTTCTCTTTAAAACTCCACCAATACTCTCGCGTTAATCTGGCGGCCGGTCAGATAGTTCGGCACGGCATATTGCTGGTTGGTCACGTCGGTTATCCAATAGTAGGAGTTCACGTTGTTGATGCCGAACAGGTTCAGACAGTCCAAACCCAACCAGATGTTGCGGATGGGATTCTTGGCGTTCTCACGGTGCTCGTTGTTCAGAGCACGGTAGCTCATGCCGATGTCGGCGCGCTTGTAGGCGGGAGCACGAAAATCGTTGCTCTCCAATTCGCGGTGGGGGGCAGAGAAGGGCAAACCGTCGGCGTAGGCCAACTTGAGCGACATCTTCCACCGCTCGGTGTTCGGAAAGTAGTCGCTGAAAAACAGACTCAGAGAGTACCGTTGGTCGGTGGGCATGGCTATACGCTTGCCGTGGAGCTTCATCTTGGTGTCCATCACCGACACGCTCAGCCATGAATCGGTGCCGGGCACAAACTCGCCGTATAGCTTCAGGTCGAGACCGGCGGCGTGACCGCTCGCTTCGTTCTGGCCGTAATATACCACTTTCACGTTGTTCACGCTGTAGGGCACAAGGTTCGACATTGCTTTGTAGTATAGCTCGGCGCTGAACTTGAAGTTCTGGTTGCGCATCTTGAAGCGGTAGTCGTAGGCGCCGATGAAATGGAGCGAACGCTGCGACTTGATCTTCTCGTTCAGCGTGGCATAGGTGATGCCGTCTATCGTCGTCGTGTCGCGAAGCTCCTTGAAGAAGGGGGCCTGGTAGTACAGACCGGTGGCCACACGGAAGGTCATGTCCTCATTGAAACTGGGCACGATGCCCAAAGAGATGCGAGGACTCACTATCGTCTCGCCGTTGAAGTTCCAATGGGCCACTCGTACACCGTAATTCAAGGTGTAGAAGGTGGTCTGCGAAGAGTTGCTGAAGCGATAGGTGTCTTGCATATAGGCTTCTATGCGGTTGGCATTCAATTCGTTGCGGGCATTCAGCGTGTATATCAGATTCAGGTCGGTGCCAGTATGGGGCACACTATAGCCGGCTGAGTCGCGCATCTCATACTCACGGCTGTTCTCCTTGATGTGCTCATTCTTCCACAACACGGCACTCTCCAATTGGTGCTTGCCCACTTTGTGGCTCAGCATCAGCTTCAAGGCTTTTACATTGGCTTCCAGATAGTTGCGGGTGTGTTCCATATAGGTGCCCACACCTAAATTCTCGCTCGTCTCGGTCTGCGTGAGCCAGTACTGGCCTTGTATGTCGTAGGTCTCTTGCTCTTTGGTAGAGAAGGCGGAACCCAACAGGGTGACGGAGGTCTGGTCTGTAAGGTGGCGGGTGATGCTCAGCGTGCCGAAATAGGTGCGGAACAGGTCCTTCTCCTTGCCGTCGAAGTAGACCTTGAAGTTCTTCACGTTCTCCATCGTACCGAAGTTGGTCTCACGGTCCTCGGGGGTGAAGTTGTAGTGGTTCTCTGATATGTTGCCTATCAGGTCTATCGTCCACCGCTTGTTCGGACTGTAGCTCAGATAGGTCTGGTAGTCGAAAAAGTTGGGGTTGTACTCGCCGTGGGTCTCCAGCGACCCAAGAAGATAGCGGTTGGTCTTGTAGCGCAGACCGTTGGTCCACGACAGTTTCTTCCCGGCTATGCCTACATAACCGCTGGCACCCAGCAGACTGGCAGAGGCACTGGCCTCGAATTTCTTCACGCGCTTGTAGGTGATGTCAAGGGCCGACGACATCTTGTCGCCGTACTTGGCTTCATAACCGCCGGACGAAAAATTGATCTTCTCTACCATATCGGGATTGATCACCGACAGGCCTTCCTGCTGGCCGCTGCGTACAAGGAAGGGACGGAAAACTTCGACATTATTTATATATACGCTGTTCTCGTCAAAACTGCCGCCGCGCACGTTGTATTGAGAGGAGAGCTCGCTGTGGGTCGATACACCGGCCTGCCCTTGTATCAGCTCTTCCACGGCATTGCCCGTGGCCGAGGGCATCGTCTTCATGTCCTTGGCATCCAACTGCTGGGTCTGCGTGGTCTGACGGCGTACTTCGGTTATCACCACTTCGTCCAACTGGTTGTCGCTCGTCATGTGTATCACAAGGGTCTGCTTGCCGCGGGGCTTGTGCAGCACACGGGTCTTCGTCTGGTAGCCTACCATCGAGTAGCGTATCGATACACTGTCCGAACTCTGAAGGGTGATGCTGTATTCGCCTTTCAGATTAGTAAAGGCTACCTTGCCCTGACTCACACAGGCCACGGTGGCAAACTCCAATGCGTCGCCTTGCTCATCAAGCACTTTGCCCGATAGCGTAAAACTCTGTGCCGACACACTGCACGTATATGACAGCAGCGCCAGCAGCACAACGAGAAAACGGATTTGAGGTCTCATTATTTTTTATAACGCATCCATCGCGGTATTATTGTGCAAAAGAATAAAACCTCTTTTGGGGTGGGAGATACGCTTAATGGGAATCACTCCTGAAAAAACCAGCGAAGCAGGCGGTTCACCCATCCTATCGAGCAGCGGAACCAGCGGTAGGTGCTCGTCGGCTTGCCGCCGAATTCTAAAAGGAAGTCGCGGGTGGGCTCACCTATCACCGGAAGGCCTACATGCATGAAGCGAAGATGCGACTTGCCCATGGCATAGCTGTGGTTCAGCGCATACCAAACGGTCATCGCACGGGGCATCTGGCGGCGGTAGGTCTTGCGGCGAGAGGCGGCATACCATAGGTAGGCGTCATCGCCTTCATAGACTATGGCGCAGCCGCCTATCACGCGCCCTTTGTAGCGGGTCGTGAGGATACGGCAGCGGTCGCTCGAAAGTAATGCGCGGAAAAATTCTTTCTTCGGAATGAAACGCTGAAACTTCATCCGGTAGTAGTTGCGCAGAAGGGTGTAAAAGGCGTCAAACTCTTTCTCCGAAGATATCTCATGGGTCTCCACTCCCATCTGGTAGCGGCTCTCCAAACGGCGGAGGAAGGTGGGGTCCAGACGCTCGGCGGGGGCCTTGCTGTGCAGCGAATTGTGGATGTTCTGCCAGTTCACCGGCACATAGCCGTTGCGGCGGAAGTGGCGGTAGCCAAGCATCTTCTTGCTCAACTGGCTGAACTCAATAACCAGACACAGGCGGCGGGTGAAATGGCGGGTCACGGCATGTATCAGTTCGGGAAACAATGCGTCGCGGGTGACTTCATCGCGGTAACAACCTTCGCCCAATACGTTGCCCGTGGTGTACAGATAGGGGGGGAGCAGTCGGCCGCGGCGGTTCAATGTGGCCAGCAGATGGCCCAGCCAGTGGCCTTCGCCGTCGGTGGCGACAAACATGTAGGGGGTGCAGCCGGGCGTGGAAGAGAGTATGCCGAATAGCTCCTTGCCATGAAAGAACAGTCGGTCTTCTATGGCGGGGATGTCTTCAAGATGGGTATATACGGCTATTCGGGCGTTTTCCATGTCGCAAACATACACTTTTTTTCCCGCACTTCCAAATTTTTTTGAATGATTAAGGCGCTAATAGGTGACAGATGGATGGTTTGTCGATTTATTTCTTTATATTTGCATCATGAATTTCGACATTTTACTCTCCAATAGGCGTAGCTGCCGCCATTTCTCCGACCAGCTCATCGATGAGGACGCAGTGGCTAAAATCATCAGCGCGGCGCTTAGGGCGCCTTCGTCCATGAACAGAAGGGCATGGCATTTCCTGCTCGTGGATGATATGGCCGACCTCGAAAAATTGGCCGACTGCAAAGAGCAGGGGGCGGCGTTCCTCAAACAGGCACCACTGGCTGTCGTCGTCATGGCCGACCCTAATGAGACGGATTGCTATATTGAAGACTGCTCCATAGCCGCCATCACCATGCAGTATGAGGCCGAATCGCTCGGACTGGCCTCGTGCTGGGTACAGATTCGCGGACGGTATCTCTCCGACGGTACCAAGGCGGCTGATGTCGTTAGGGGAATCCTGGACATACCGGAGTCGATGGAGGTGGTTTGCATCATCGCGCTCGGCCATCCGGAGAAAAAGGCTGATCCTCGTAACGATGACCTGAGATGGGAACAGGTGCATATCGGTAAATTCTAATCTTTATCTGCTATGATGAATCTGCAGCAATTGAAAATATCAATGATAGGGGCGGGCAATCTTGCTACCCGGTTGGCTTGTGCGCTCCATGAATCGGGATGCTCTGTTATCCAGGTATTTAGCCGTACCATGAGGTCGGCCGAACTCCTCGCAAAGCAGGTGGAGGCGCAGCCGATATGCAACACGGAGGAGGTGGATGACCGTGCCGATGTCCTGATTTTCGCCTTGGCCGACAAGGTGTTGCCAGATATCATCCCATTAGTGGCTGCGCGAAATCCGAAGGCGCTAATGGCGCATACGGCGGGGAGCATGCCCATGAGGGTGTTCTCACCGCATGCCAAAAGATACGGCGTCTTCTATCCCTTGCAGACTTTTTCTAAATATAGAGAGGTCGACTTCAAACCGATTCCTTTCTTCATCGAGGCATCCGACGGCGAGGGACTCTCGCTGCTCAAAACCTTGGCGGGGCTGCTCAGCGAAAAAGTGTACGAGGCCGATTCGGAACAGCGTAAAAGACTGCATCTGGCGGCTGTCTTTGCCAACAATTTCGCCAACCATTGCTATGCGCTGTCACAGCAGCTGCTCCAGCAGTATGACTTGCCCTTTGAGGTCTTGTTGCCGCTCATTGACGAGACGGCCGCTAAAGTGCACGATATGGCTCCGCTCAAAGCGCAGACAGGACCGGCCATACGGTTCGACGAAAATGTAATTCGGGCGCAGGAGAAACTGCTCGAAGGGTCGCCGATCAGCCAACAGGTCTATCGGCTCATGAGTGAGAGCATCCACCGCCTTGCGGTGGAAAATACAGCCGTCCAATTCAATCCGAATCCTGGTGAAAAGCCTCATGATAATGGTTCTACGAGTACTTCAACCAATTCCGATAAATAACAGATACAATGATAAATTACGACCTGAATAAGATTCGTGCCATCATATTCGATGTAGACGGTGTGCTTAGTTGTCAGACTATTCCACTCAGCCCGCTCGGTGAACCGGTACGCACAGTCAATATCCACGATGGATATGCTATCCAACTGGCGGTGAAAAAGGGCCTGCATCTTGCCATCATCACTGGTGGGAGAGGGGAGGAACTGCTCCTGCGCTATCAGCGCCTGGGACTTACCGATATCGTCATGAATGCGGGGGTGAAGGTCGTTGCCTATGAGCAACTCAAACAGCGTTGCGGTTTCTCCGACGATGAAATCATCTATATGGGTGATGATATCCCTGATTATGAACTGATGAAAAGGGTGGGATGTCCGTGTTGCCCCGCCGATGCTTGCCCCGAAATAAAGGAGGTGAGCTGCTATGTCAGCAGATATCCGGGCGGACAGGGCTGCGTGCGCGATGTCATCGAGCAGGTCCTTAGGGCACAAAACAAATGGATGAGCGATGCCGAAGCCTTCGGATGGTAATGACAGCTAAACATCTATAAAAAAGACAAATGTCCTTTTAACTTCCCTTTAACTTCCTTTTAACTTCCCTTTAACTTCCGATAGTTGAGCGAAAGCGAAACTTAAGTAAAAAATGAAATTCATCCTTTCCAGCAATTCTCCGCGCCGCCGCCAACTTCTGGCCGGCCTTGATATCGATTTCGAAGTGAAAGTGCTCCCCGGCATCGACGAGAGTTATCCAGACAATCTCTCACCCGAGGAGGTGCCGCAATTCATTGCGGTGGAAAAAGCCGTTCCCTACCTGCCTTCTCTAGCCGAAGATGAAATCTTGATTACGGCCGATACGGTGGTCGTTTTGGGCAATGAGATTTTGGGGAAACCGGCCGATGCCGATGAGGCCTGCCGTATGCTGAGAAAACTTAGCGGACAGACGCACCAGGTCATCACTGGGGTGTGCCTTTCCACGCTCACGCAACAGCGCAAGTTCGCCGTTACCTCACATGTGTCGTTTAAGGAACTGACCGACAAGGAAATACATTACTATGTAGACCATTACAAGCCTTTCGATAAGGCGGGCGCTTATGGCATACAGGAATGGATAGGTTATATCGGTGTCACCGCTCTCTCTGGCAGCTATTTCAATGTCATGGGCCTTCCTGTCCAGCGCATCTACCAGGAACTCACCTCCATGCTCGGACCCGACGCCCTCCTACATCCCTAAAAACGGTACTCCTAAAAAGACTCCTCTCCCCAAGAGCTATTGTTTACACTCCTAAAAAACACCTATAAAATCACTCATGATGATACGGCTCCCCCTTGATGATGGTGCAGGCGCGATACACCTGCTCCGCCAGAATCAGACGCACCATCTGGTGGGAGAAGGTCATCAGTGAGAGCGATATCTTCTCTTGGGCACGGGCATAGACTGCAGGCGAAAAACCATAAGGACCGCCTATCACCAAGAAAAGCTGGCGGCAGGTCTGCTGTTTCTGCGACAGCCAACGGGCAAAGTCCACACTGCGCATCTCCTTGCCGTGCTCGTCGAGTAGCACCACATAGTCCTGGGGCTGTATCTGCTTCAGTATCAACTCTCCCTCGCGCTCTTTCTGCTGCGCTTCAGTCAGATTCTTAGTGTTCTTCAACTCGGGTATCACGGTCACCGTAAAGGGCATATAGTGCCCTATCCGACCTATGTAGTCGTCCATAAGGGCCACTATGTGCTTGTCGGTGGTCTTACCGGTCAGTAGTAGGGTGGTTCGCATCGCTTTCTCTTGGGGGGTATTCGTCTTTGCGCTTCGGATTCATCGGAAACCAGCCTTTCTCCACGCGCTTCTTCTGGTGAAACAGTTCGCCGATGCCCCACAACAGGGAGGCTCCCGTCACACCGAGCACCGACGACACAATCACATTGCTCACCAGTAGCGCACAGCCTATGCATAGCAGACCGCCGACAAGGAAGGTCCACCAATACCGCGTGCCGCTGTAATATTCCACCTTTATCACCAGCGGGTGGCATAACCCGATGATGATAAAGGTGATGAGGGCTATGATAATTCCCGTGAAATACATGCTATTTCACTTCTTTCTCCTGGATGGCCTTGCCGGAACCCCAAGCGGTGCCCACTTGCTCGCCAACCACACGGTAGCTGTTGTTCGAGGAGTCGAAAATCACGGGCTGAAGCTTGCTCAGGTCCACTTTGCCCTCCTCGTTGAGAATGCTCTCCTGGGCACTCATGTTCACAATCTCGCCCACCACGCGGGCACCGCCCTTCTCGTCCTCGTCCATCTGAACCACCTTGCACTCCAGCGTCAGGGGATATTCGTTCACAATGGGGGCGTCCACATTCGGACTCTTCGTCACAGTAAAGCCGGCGCGGGCCACTTTGTCGGGAACATCGTTGGCCGACACAATGCCGAAATAGTCGCTCTGAACAATGTCGTTCTTGCTGGCGAAACTCACCGTGAAGGCTTTCTTCAGACGGATATTATCGGTGGTCTTGTGGGCGGACAGATTGAAGCAGATGTGCTTCGGGCCGCACTGACCGCCCCAGGCGGCCATCATCACGTCGGGATTCTCCTTCTCGTCGTAGGTGGCTATCATGATGGCGGGAAGTGGGGTGATGATGCCGGCGTCACCGAAGTTCTTACGGCCTTCCACATTCTTTACCTCCACTTTCTCCGTGGCATTCTCGTTTACAGGGACTTCGGCCTTTTTCTGGCCGCAAGAGGTCCATACAAGGGCACCGCAAAACAGCACACCCCAAATCATTACTTTGCTTTTCATAAGTCGTTTAATGGTTCGTTGATAATAAACTGATAATATTCTTCGCAAAAGTACAAAAAATATCGCTTACAAAAAAATATTTCAAGTCCCCATCCACCCCATAAAGCCCATATCGCCCATAAAGCCCATTCCGCCCATCCTCCCCATCTCGCCCCCCAAAAGAAAAATCACTTTTTTCTTCGCATTGCCCCCGCTTTTTCGTAACTTTGCACCGAATATAGTTTTTAGCAATATGGCCCTATTTGGATTATTTGGCAAAAAGAAAAAAGAAACGCTCGATAAAGGCTTGGAAAAAACCAAAACGAGCTGGTTCGACAAATTGGCTAAAACCGTAGCCGGTAAATCGAAAGTAGACGATGAGGTGCTCGATGACCTCGAGGAGGTGCTCATCACTTCTGACGTGGGAGTAGACACAACACTCAAAATCATTGAAAGAATAGAAGAAAGAGTGGCTCGCGACAAGTATGTCTCCACCAAAGAATTGAATGCCATCCTCAAAGAGGAAATCGCTGCTTTGCTCGAGGAAAACAATACTGGCAACAACGACGATTGGGATCTGCCTAGTTCCCATAAACCGTATGTCATTCTCGTCGTGGGTGTCAACGGCGTAGGAAAAACTACCACCATCGGCAAACTGGCCTACCAGTTTAAAAATGCTGGCAAAAAGGTATACATCGGAGCGGCCGATACCTTCAGGGCTGCTGCCGTCGAACAGCTCTGCATCTGGGGCGAAAGGGTGGGCGTACCTGTCATAAAGCAGAAAATGGGCGCCGACCCGGCTTCCGTGGCATTCGACACTCTGAGCTCGGCCAAAGCCAATGGAGCCGATGTGGTGCTGATTGATACGGCCGGACGTCTGCACAACAAGGTGGGCCTCATGAATGAGCTCAAGAAAATAAAGGATGTCATGAAAAAAGTGCTTCCCGAAGCACCCGACGAGGTGCTGCTCGTGCTCGACGGCAGTACCGGACAGAATGCCTTCGAACAGGCCAAGCAGTTCTCATCGGTCACACAAATCACCAGCCTGGCTGTCACCAAACTGGATGGTACGGCGAAGGGCGGTGTGGTAATCGGTATCAGCGACCAACTCAAAGTGCCCGTAAAGTATATCGGACTCGGTGAGGGCATGGAAGACCTCCAACTCTTCAATAAGTTCGAGTTCGTCGACTCTCTCTTCGGTAAATAGAACATGAGGGCTAACAGGGTCGATGTCATTACGATGGGATGCTCAAAGAATCTCGTCGATAGCGAGCTGCTCATGAAACAGCTCGATGCCAATGGGTTCGAGTGCGTGCACGACAGCGACAACCCCGAGGGGGATATCGTTGTCGTCAATACTTGTGGCTTTATTGCTGATGCCAAGATGGAGAGCATCGAGACGATTCTCCGCCTGGCTGAGGCCAAAAAGGAGGGACGCATCAAGCGGCTCTATGTTATGGGATGCCTCTCGCAGCGCAACAGGCCGGAACTGGAAAAGGAAATCCCCGAGGTGGATAAGTATTACGGTAAGTTCGACTACAAACAGCTGCTGGTCGACTTGGGCAAGGCGGAGATTCCTTCCTGCAGCGGCATGCGGCTCATCACAACGCCCCCGCATTATGCGTATCTCAAAATCAGTGAGGGATGCGACCGCCATTGTGCCTACTGTGCCATCCCGGTCATCACGGGCCGGCATGTGAGCAGACCGCAGGAAGATATCCTGCAAGAGGTGAGGCGGCTCGTCGCACAGGGCGTGCATGAGTTCCAGGTCATAGCACAGGAACTGACTTACTACGGCGTCGATATCGACGGACAGCGGCAGATTGCGCAACTCATATCGCGCATGGCTGATATCCCTGGCGTAGAGTGGATAAGGCTGCATTATGCTTATCCGGCACAGTTCCCCTACGACTTGCTCGAGGTGATGAGAGAGAAACCGAATGTTTGCAGGTATCTTGATATCGCACTCCAACATGTGTCCGACCATGTGCTGCAGGATATGAGACGGCATTTTACCCGGCAGCAGACCGTCGACCTTATTCGTACGCTTCGGGAGAGGGTGCCGGGCATACATATCCGCACTACACTGATGGTGGGCTACCCGGGCGAGACGGACGAGGACTTCGAGGAGTTGCTCGATTTCGTCAGGTGGGCACGCTTCGAACGGATGGGAGCTTTCGCCTATTCGGAAGAGGAGGATACCTATAGCGCAGCTCACTTCCCCGACAATGTGCCGGAAGAGGTGAAAATGGAACGGCTCGACCGACTCATGGCGCTGCAGCAGCAAATCAGTGAGGAAATCGAGGCGGAGAAAATAGGACAGACGCTAAAAGTGGTCGTCGACCGACTGGAGGGCGACTACTATGTGGCGCGCTCGGAGTTCTCGTCGCCGGAAGTCGATCCTGAGGTGCTCATCCCGGCATGTGAGGGGGCCTTGCAGGTGGGACGTTTCTACGAGGCGCTGGTCTACGATGCCACTGAGTTCGATGTCTATGCCTCGGTTCTCAATAAGGAGGCGCACACATAGACCTGGCGCTTGCAATATTTGATGGTTTTCAACCCGTTATTATGAACAATAAGGAATTTTTGGCCGGACTGGCCCAGAAATGGGGCTCCTCGGTTACGGACACCCGAAAAAGAGTCGACAATATCGTTCGCGTCATGGGCGACTGCCTCGACGAGGGTATGCCCGTGGCCGTGCAGACGCTGGGGGTCTTCGTCATAATGAAATACAAGGAGAGCATCGTGGTCGACAACAAAAAACGACGCATGCTCGTTCCGCCAAGAATGGAACTGTGCCTCTTCCAGCAGGAACAGCTGCCTGAGATACAGGCGGCAGAAGAAGGGGAACTGGCCGACAGACTGGCTGCTGTCCTGGGCGAGGCGCCAGAGGCGGCAAGGGCCATCGTGGAGAGTTTCTTCCATTTCCTGGCCGATGCCATCGATGCCGAACTCCTCGTCAAGGTGAAGGGGCTGGGCGCCTTCAAGGCTATCTCCACCAGGGAAACACGGCATATCGATACGGATACGGGCGAAACGGTTATACGCACGGAAAGCAGTGAGGTATCGTATACGCCCGATAAGGCGATGAGGGATGTGGTGAACAGACCTTTCGCACAGTTCAAGCCCATCGAACTGAAAGAGGGCGTCGTCTTCGATGATATCACCGACAACGAGGAACCGCTCATGATGCTGGGGGCTAATAGAACGGCGGCTGTTAGTGAGGAGCCTGGTGAAACGGAAATTCCGACTGAGAATCCCGCTGAACCTGCGGCACAGCAAGAGGAACAGCCGGCTGAGGCTGCAGCGGGGGAGACCGTGACGCACGAACCGGCCGAACCGCAGCATGCGGAATCTGTCGCACCTGAAATCCAACTGCCCGAAGAGGAGACTCAGACTGCCCCGAACGAGCAAGTGGCTACAGACGGGGAGGGAGAAGTCACTCAACGGATGGCGGCGCTGGCTGATAATGCGGTTTCCGCCTCAGAGGAGGAAACGAATGAGGACGAGGCTGTACAGGCATCGGCCAAAAGGAAAAAATGGCTGTGGGTAGCCCTGCCGGCTGCCGTGCTGCTCCTGGCGCTGCTCGTGCTGCTGCCCCGCATGTCGAAAAACGATTCCGACGAACTGGCCGAGGCGGCCACAGAAGTAAAAACGGATTCTGTGCCGCAGAAGGCGGAGCCTGATTTCAATTCCATGAACAAGCTGATACCTTATGGGGCATACGATATAGTGGGCGTCGACACCACCATCGTGGTGCGGCCGGGACAGTCGCTGTCCTTCATCTGCAGGGCTTACATCGGCCCGGACATGGAATCATATATCCAGGTGCTCAACGGTATCGAGAATATCAATCCGGGCGATACCATAAAGATACCCAAACTCCAACTGAGAAGCCAGTATCAGCAATCCTCTAAATAAAAAATGGTGTGTCCCGCGACACACCATTTTGGAATGTCGGCCTAAAAATCGATTGGGGCTTATTCTTCCTCACTGTCGGCACTGCGCAGTATGATGCTCGTGGCGCCGATGGTGAACAGGGTGCCGTCTTCTATCACACGGCGCTCGCGGTCGCCAAGTATCTCGTTGTCCACAAAGGTGCCGGTATAGCTGGGACCGTCGCGCAGCACGTACTTCAGACGGCCGCGCTTGTCGCGCGACACGTTGATCACACAGTGCAGCATGTCGATGCTGGGGTCGTTGGTCTCTATGGGCAGCGTGGTCTTGCTGCCTTTCATATACCGCCCTATCGTGTTGTCGCCCAGGCGCAACGGAAGAACTTGCTTGTAGTGGAACACGTTCTCTATCACCACAATGCTGCCGAAACCTTCTTCATTGGCATGCTCATCGGGATGTTCTTCCTTCTGTGTGGCACGGAGCTTCGATACGCCCATACGAATGCCGAACTGCTTCTGGCAGTTCGGGCACTCAAATACTAACGATTGTCCTGATTCGTATTTGCTCTCGTCGAAGGTGATGAAAGTGTCACACTTCGGGCAACGTACTCTCTTCATGCGCGCTTATTCTACAAGCATTATCCAACCATCGGTCACACAGTCGCTCTTCACCAACTCGTTCAGCGCGGGAAGGGCTTCCTCCTGACTCTTGTAGCTGCCGTACACAACCACATTGTCGTTCTTGTAGTTGATGAGCTGAGCGCCGTTGATGCCGTTGTCATGAAGATTCTTCACAAATATCTTGGCATTCTCCAGCGGCACACGGTAGGCCAAAACAATGGTATAGCTGCCGCTCGTGGGGGCATTCACCGTGCCGTTGGCCTGGTCCACACGCTCTGAGAATGCGGCCACCTTGCTCATCAGCGAGGTGAATTCCGGCGTGCCCGTCGTCACATCCTTAGGCATCATCTGCGTCAGGATGCCGGCGCTGGCCTCGGTGGGCTGACTCTCGGATACGGAACTGGGGTCTATCGGACGGGCAAAGAACAGCAGAGCGGCGGCGGCAACACCGGCAACGGCCAGATTGCGCAGCAGGCTCACTTTAATACTGATGGTCTTCTCTTCTTTGTCCTTATGGTTTTCTTCTGACATGGATTCTTGGCTATGAATGGGGGTATGGAGGGCGGTGAGGGCACTGGCCGGGGTAGGCTGTACAAAGGGTACCGCCAACGTGGGCATCTCAAAGGTCGACAGACCATAGTAACCGGGCGACAAGATGCCGGCCTCGCAGGGCTCGAAATCATAGGTGCCGCTCTCGGTCAGACGGAGGGTGCCGATATCGGTGAACTCATAGCTCCCGTTGTGCTCCAACTCTTGCTTGATGTTCAGCACATCGCTCTCCACACGGCCCACAGCCTCGGGATAGCTGATGTCGTAGGCATCAGCATAAGATTGGGCCAGAAGTGGGTCGCTCATGCACAACTGGGCATTGAAACCCAGTGTGCGGAGGGGCGGAACGAACATGTGGTCCGATTCATCATAACGGGCATTCTGATGATGTGCCATGAAACCGCCCAGACCGGGTACTATCACACAGTCATGACTGAGCAGCAGTATTTCTATATGTCTGTTTATTTCCATCATGATGCAAAAGTAATATTTTTATTCGAAACTTGAAAGTGATTCAACCAAAACTTTAGTGCTTCAGCGAAACTTTTTTTTACCGTCCGTCAGCCCTTGGTTTTAGTATTACTTTAACCAATTTGGCTTATCTGCAAGGTTTATTTGTCCATGGGGCGACTGGCTATTTCAACTTCACCGAAATGCTCCGGAGAGAGGTCGTCTCACTTGAGTTGCCCACCATCAGTTCATACTTGCCGGGAACAAACCGCATCGTGTTGGTCTGCGAATCCCAACTCTCCAATTGCTTCTCGCTGAGCGCAAAATGGAGGGTTTGGGTGGCTCCTGGTTCAAGTGTTACTTTCTTAAAATCGCATAAAGTCTTGATAGGACCATTCTTGTCGTCTGTTCTCTTGAAGTATACCTGCACGGTTTCGGTGCCTTTCTTGGTGCCGGTGTTCTTCACTGTGGCGGTAAGTTGGCCTTTCTTGTAGCGCACATCGCTCACCTCGAAGGTGGTGTAGCTCAGTCCATGACCGAAGGCGAACAGGGCATCGCCGCCAAAGTAGCGGTAGGTGCGGCCTTGCATGCGGTAGTCAAGGAAGTCGGGCAGGTCGCTCACATGGCGGTAGAAGGTGATGGGGAGCTTGCCGCTGGGGTTGTAGCGGCCGAACAATACCTCGGCCACGGCCTGACCGCCGGCCTCACCGGGGTACCAGGCTTGCAGAATGGCGTCGCAGTGCTGGGTCTCGGGCTCAAGGCCGATGGCGCTGCCGGAACAGTTCACCAGTACAACCTTGCGGCCAGCTTTGTGGAGTATCGAAAGTATGTCGCGCTGGGCCTGGGGCAACTCGATGTCGGTACGGTCGCCGCCCTTGAAACCGGGCTCGCTCACTTTCATCTCCTCGCCTTCAAGCGTGGGGGAGATGCCGCCCACAAACACCACCACGTCGTAGCCTTCGGTGGCTTTGAGCAGGTCGGCTTCTGTGGGGGTGTACTTGTGGAACAGGTCGAACATCATCACGGCCATGTCGGTGCCTTGCTGATAGTCTACCTGGAGCTGGTAGCGTTGGCCGGCTTCTACATGCAGGGTCTTATTGGCAAACTGCACACGGTTGCGGCCTTTCCAAACGTCTATCAGGGTGTCGCCGTTCACAATCAGGCGGGCGCAGTCGTCAAACGCCATGCCAATCTGCAGGTCTTCACTGCGGCTGGGAGTAAAAGTGCCTTCATAGCGGGCACTGAAGTTCTCCAGGTTCACACCGGGGGCGAAAACGGTGTTGCCGCCGTTGCTCAGACGGATGGGCTCGCTGATGTAGCGCTCGGCTGCAGGACTGCCCGAAAAGTCTTTATTATTATAATAGGTGGCTTTCATGCCGGCATGGCCTTCGTAGCTGATCTCGCCGAAACGGCTCTCATGCACCTCATTGCGGGTCAGACCGCAACTGCCGTAGTAGTCCACATTGCCGGCTATGTCGCGGATGCCTTCCAGAATGGTGGTGGTGGCGGTGGGGTAGCCGTAGTAGTTGGCCCACTGCATCACCGAGTCGTTGGCGTTGGGGCCCATCACAAGTATCTTCTGGCCGCTTTCGCTGAGGGGAAGGAGGTTGCTGCGGTTCTGAAGGAGGGTCATCGACTCGCGGGCCATGTCAAGGGCCAACTGCTTGTTCTCCGCACTCAGTAGCTTGCTCTCGGGCAACCGCTGCCAGTCTACCAGTTCCTCGGGGTCGAAGTCGCCCAACTCAAAACGGGCCTGAAGCAGGCGGATTAGACTAACGTCCACTTCCTGCTCGCTGATCTCGCCGGCGGCAATGGCCTCGGGCAGCGTGCGGTAGTTGCTGCCGCACTCTACATCGGTGCCGGAACGCACGGCTTTGGCCGAGGCGGCATGGGCATTGGCCGATACTCCGTGGCGGCCAGGCTTCCAAAAGTCGTCCACGGCACCGCAGTCGCTCGTCACAAGGCCTTTAAAGCCCCATTGGTCGCGCAGTATGTGCTGCAGATAGCGGGTGTTGCCGCAGCAGGGGTCACCGTCTATGCGTTGGTAGGCGCACATCACCTCGGCCACATGGCCGTCTTGAACGAGTGTCTTGAAGGCGGGCAGATAGGTCTCCCACAGGTCGCGCTCGGGCAGTGATTCGATGTTGAACTCGTGGCGGTTCCACTCCGGACCGCTGTGCACGGCAAAGTGCTTGGCGCAGGCCAGCAACTTGCGGTAGCGGGTGTCCTCAGGGCCTTGAAGACCGCGCACCACGGCCAGACCCATACGGGTGGTAAGGTAGGGATCCTCGCCGTAGGTCTCCTGACCGCGGCCCCAGCGGGGGTCACGGAAAATGTTGATGTTGGGGGTCCAGAACGACAGACTCTGGTAGCGCTTGATGCGGCCGCTGTGGCGGGCTTGGTTGGCTTTCACACGGGCCTCGTCGCTCACGGCACTGTACACGCGGTACAAAAGGGCGTCGTCGAAAGAGGCGGCCATGCCGATGGTGGCGGGATAAACGGTGGCGTAACCGTTGCGGGCCACACCGTGAAGGGCTTCGTTCCACCAGTCAAACTGGGGGATGCCCAGGCGCTCTATGGCGGGACTGCTGCTCTGCATCAGAGCGGCTTTCTCTTCGAGGGTGAGGCGGCTGCACAGGTCCACGGCGCGCTCATGGGCGCTGAGCGAGGGGTTCTGGTAGGGCAGGGTCTGGGCGGACAGGGGCGCGGCGCTTCCAGCACAGAGCAGGGCGGCGCAAAGGATGGGTCGTATGTTCATGGCTTGTTTGATTGTTTTAGCTTCTCTTCTGCAATAGATAGTGCAAATATATTCATTTTTCCTCATTTTCACCATCCTTTTTGCGCTTTTGTGCAGATTTTTTTTACATAGGCCGCACCACAGGATGGTTGATCATTGATAGCATTTGAATATCTGGTCCACCCGGCTGCGGTCCATCTTTGGGGTCATCAGGCTCACAACGCCTACAACGACAAAACCGCCTATCATGGCGATGGCACCGCAATTGATGGGGTTGATGGGGTTGCCGGCCAGCATATTCACCACGGTCAGACCTACGCCCCAGGCAAAACAGGCCCACACGCTGTAGGGGGTGGTGCCGCGCCAATAGAGGCCTAACATGAAGGGGGCCAGGAAGGCGCCGGCCAAGGCACCCCACGATATGCCCATCAGCTGGGCAATGAAGGTGGGGGGATTCAGGGCTATCATCAGGGATATCACAATGAAGAACACGATGAGCACACGCATCACGACCACCTTGCGGCGCTCCACCTTCTCGGCCACCTGGTCGTCGATGCTGCCTTCTTCCACCTCGCCGGGTAGGGATTTCTTGTCGCGGTATATCAGGTCGAGGGTCATTGTGCTCGATGAGGTGAGAACAAGCGAGGCGAGGGTCGACATCGAGGCGCTGAGCACCAGCAGCACCACAAGGGCTATCAGCAGGTCGGGCAGGGTGTCGAGCATGCGGGGCACAATGGAGTCGTAGGCCAACTGGCCATTGGGCAGGGTGGGGGGCTCGCCGAACAGACGGCCGAAACCGCCGAGAAAATAACTGCCGCCGGCCACCACAAGGGCAAAAAGGGTGGAGATGACGGTGCCGCGGTGAATGGCGCGCTCGTCGGTGATGCTGTAGAACTTGCCCACCATTTGGGGCAGTCCCCAGGTGCCTAATGAGGTGAGAAGCACAACACCCAATAGGTTCCAAGGGTCGGGACCCAGCACACTGGCGAAACTGCCGCTCGGCGCCGTGCTGTCTGCGGCGGCCGGAAGGGCGGCCATCTTCTCCACGGCGGCGCTAAGACCGCCTTGGACGTTCAGCACGGCGGCTATCACGGTCACAATGCCGAAGAGCATGATGATGCCTTGGATGAAGTCGTTCATGGCGGTGGCTTTATAACCGCCCAGTATCACATACACGGCGGTCAACACGGCCATGAGCACCACGCAGTATTCATAGGGAATGCCGAAACCCATCTCAAACAGGGTGGAGATGCCTTTGTACACGCCGGCTGTGTAGGGTATCAGAAAGACAAAAGCGATGATGCTGGCTGCCACACGAAGACCCTGACTGTCGTAGCGGGTGCCGAAAAAGTCGGGCATGGTGCGGCTTTCTATGTGCTGGGTCATCTGCTTGGTGCGACGGCCCAGCAACAGCCAGGCAAGCAGGGAGCCGATGAGGGCGTTGCCGATGCCTATCCAGGTGGCCGAAAGACCGTATTTCCAGCCAAACTGTCCGGCATAGCCCACAAAGACGACTGCCGAAAAATAACTGGTGCCGTAGGCGAAGGCGGTGAGCCAGGGACCTACCGAACGGCCGCCGAGCACAAAACCTTCCACACTGTTGGCTTGCTTGCGCGAGTAGATGCCGATGCCTACTGTCACGGCCAGGAATAGTATCGTAAGGAGTATCTTGATAAACATGGTCTTTCTTGATTTTTAGGATTGGGTAAATAATTAGTTTGTCATTTAAAAGGCAACTTGTATCTGCGACTGCAGCCAGTTGTAGTCCTTGCCTATCTTGTCGCCGCAGAAACAGCGGGTGTACTGTATCTGGAAACGGCATTTCTTGTAAAACCAGTATTGCACACCGGCGGTCACATGGGTCTGGGCCCAGCCGTCGGTGCCGGTGTTGCGGTCGAAGGTCTCGCCGCTGGCCACAAGGTCCCAGCCGTTCAGCAGGGGCACGGCCACTGTGACGTAGCCGCCGCGGCTGCCCACGTCGCCGTCCTTGCCGCCCAGCCACTCGGCCCTGACGCTCAGGGGGCGGGCTTCCTTGTAGCGCCCGGGGGCATAACTCCCGGTCTTGTACTCGGCACCGATGCTGTAGCGGTCGCGGGTGTAGTTGTCACCTTCTTTGATGCTGGGATTCCAGGCCGCCGTGCCTACGGCGTGGCCACGCCCTTTCTGGCCGCTCGCCACGATGCGCAGACCGTCCACAGGGCGAACGTCTATCTTGGCAATGTAGTCCTTGTCGCTGTTGCCGTCACGCCGGTTGATGCCCTGACCGTTCATCACGGCGAGCTCGTAGTGCAGGTGGTTGTCAAACAGGTCGCCGAAAATCATGGCACCCAGGTCGCGGCCGTAGTTCACGCCGTTCAGGGGGTCGGGACCTTCACCCGCCAGATAGAGCACGGCCTGTGAGTAGACGTCCACCAACTCGAGCAGGGTGGGTGAGAGGGGATTCTCCATCGAGTAGGAGTGCTTGAATTGGCCTACACGCACGGTGGCGGCGGGGCCGGCGCTGAGGCGGTAGTCAGTGTAGAACTCCTGCACCACACTCGAGAAGTCGTGCATGAACAGAAACGACCAGCGGTCGGTGATACGGGCCTTGGCCCACAGCAGGGTGCGCTTCAGGTTGAAGTCGTTACGGCTCCGCGCTGTCGCGTCTTGCCAGGCATAGCCGCCTTGGGCATAGCCGTTCAGGGTGACACGGCTGGTCAGTTCTTGCAGCCAGTCGGTGTCCTTGCCGCCTTTGTCTTTTTGGGCTAAGGCTGTGAGGGGGCTCATCGCTGCCATCACGGTGGTCAGGACGATGACGCCAATCATTTTACCTTTCATTTTGTTAATTTCAGTGGTTTAAAACTTGATTTTTGTTCGCTGAATACCTATTTCAATTGACAAAGGTAACTAATTTTCATGAATAAGCATAAAAATGACACGGAAAAATGACGGCTAAGTCATTTTTCCGTGTCAATGTCTCTCTCTGGTTGGCACGTCGCACTTAGTCGTGCAGACCGCGGCCTCGTAGGTAGTTGAGCAGGAACTGGGGCCGGTCGGTCTGGATGATGCGCGCGCCGAGCTGGTCTATCACGTAGTCGTAGCCGTTTCGCATGTCGTGAAGGGCGGCATCGTCGTCATGCCCGCCGCACAGGGTGTCCCAAAGGGTGTTGTACCATATCAGGCTGCGTCCTTGCAGCGTCTTGCCTATCTTCAGGGGCAGGGGATTGTCGGCCTGGGCGTAGATAAGCTCAAAGGCGGCGGGCTGCAGCTTCTTCACAAAGGCCTCTATCCGCTCCTCGGCTCCGTCCTCGTCCAGATTCACAATCGGCATGTAGACCACCTCGCTGAGATACTGTCCAAACTCTTTCAGCACGGCCTCCGCACGGCGGCCGCCTTTCATTATCACTTGCTTCGTGGTGCCGGTCTGCTGCAGCAGGGGATAGATCTCATCGAAGTAGCGGTCGGCTTTGTCCAGGTTGAGCATCACGCGGCCTTTTGCCAGCAGCAGGGCGTCTTCCAGGGTGGGCACCTTGTGCTTCGTGGTGATGTCGCATCCGTTTTTCAGCCGCAGGGTCGAGATGTAGGCCCACGTTGTGTCGGCTATCACACCGCCGCCGTTGGTAGTGCGGTTCAGCCGGTCGTCATGCATCAGGATGAGCTTCCCGTCTTTCGTGCGCTGCACGTCGAGTTCCACAATGTCTACGCCCATTTCGATGGCGCTCTCAAGGGCTTCGAGCGAGTTCTCCGGAAAGTTGCGCCAGTCGCCGCGGTGGGCGGCCACTATCACGGTGCTCATGTCGCGGTTGAGCAACCGCTCGCGTATCTTGCTCACCCGGTCCTGTGCCATGGCGGATGCCGCAATGAGCGCCAGCAGGGCCATCGCTATCAGTCGCTTGCTTGTTCTTCCTTTCATATGCCGTATGTTTGGTTTTAAATTATTATGGTTCTTGCTCCAAGAATCGTTTTTCGCCGCCAAATTACAATTATTTTTAGACAATTCATAATCTATAACCGATTTTTCAAACAATTCTTACTTTATCAGTAAGTCAGTTTCATCATGGTATACACTAATGAAAATAGGGTGTGCCAATTTGGACACACCCTATTCTCTTATGATAAATGGGCTTATTCTTAACTGAAGAATCCCAGCAGCGTACCGGCGGCCACGGCGGAGCCAATCACACCGGCCACATTCGGACCCATGGCGTGCATGAGAAGGAAGTTGTGACGGTCGTACTCCAAACCGAGGTTATTGGAGATACGGGCGCTCATGGGCACGGCGCTCACACCGGCGTTGCCAATCAGCGGGTTGATCTTCTTGTCCTTCGGAAGGAACAGGTTCATCAGCTTCACAAACAGGATGCCGCTGCAGCTGGCCACGATGAAGGCCATGGCACCGAGCACGAAAATCTTGATGGTGTTCATGGTCAGGAACTCGCTGGCCTGGGTGGAGCAGCCCACCGTCAGGCCCAGCAGCACCACCACTACGTCGTTCAGCGCACTGCCGGCGGTCTTGGCCAGACGGGTGGTCTTGCCGCTCTCTTTCAGCAGGTTGCCGAAGAAGAGCATACCGAGCAGGGGCAGACCGGAGGGCACCAGGAAGGTGGTGAGAAGCAATCCGATGATGGGGAACAGAATGCGCTCTGTCTGGCTCACGGGACGGGCGGGCTTCATGTGTATCACGCGCTCTTTCTTGGTGGTGAGCAGGCGCATCAAGGGCGGCTGAATCACGGGCACAAGGGCCATGTACGAGTAGGCGCACACGGCAATGGCACCCATCAGGTTGGGACTCAGCTTCGAGGAGAGGAAGATGGCGGTGGGACCGTCGGCACCGCCGATGATGGCGATACCGGCTGCTTGGTTGGGTTCAAAACCTAAGGCCAGAGCCACCATGTAGGCACCGAAGATACCAAACTGGGCGGCGGCACCTATCAAGATGAGTTTCGGATTGCTGATGAGCGACGAGAAGTCGGTCATGGCACCGATGCCAAGGAAGACGAGTGGGGGATACCAGCCCTGGCGTACGCCCTGATAGAAGATGTTCAGCACGGAGTTGTCTTCGTAGAGGCCGATCTCCAGACCGGCATCGGCACGGAAGGGGATGTTGCCCAAGATAATGCCTAAGCCGATGGGCACCAGAAGCAGCGGCTCAAAGTCTTTCTTGATGGCAAGCCAGATGAAAAATGCTCCCACGGCTATCATAATCAGATTGGGCACCGTGGCATTGGCGAATCCTGTGAACGACAGGAATTCGTAGAAATTACTTACTATAAAATCCCAAAATCCCATGGCTCTATTACTCTATCGTTACTAACGGGGCGCCTTCCATCACGGTGTCGCCAACTTTCACCAATACGGCTCCTATCTTGCCGGTCTTCTCGGCCTCAATGTTGTTCTGCATCTTCATGGCCTCAAGCACCACCACGGTGTCGCCTATCTTCACCATGTCGCCTTCCTTCACCTTCACATCGGTGATGGTGCCGGGCAGGGGGGCGTTCACCTGGGTGCCGCGGCCGGGAGCCACAGGGGCGGGCTTGGGCTGCACAGGGGCTGCAGCGGGGGCGGCCACAGGACGCGGGGCCTCAATGTGAACAGGACGGTGCGGGGTCTCCTTCAGCGGCTGTTTCAGCTCCACGTCAAAGGTCTTGCCGTTCACAGTCACTTTGGCAATGTTGCCCTCCACACTCTCTATCTCTACGTCGTAGTCGACGCCTTTCACGGTATACTGGTATTTATTGCTGTTCGTGTTCATATCTTGTTGCTTTTTTTGCTTGTTGTTTTTTAGTTTATACGGAATGCCACTTCGAATTGTGAGGACGGATGGTGATAACGCCGCTCTCGGTGTCGTGCACGTCGTCCGAATACTGCTTCAGGGCCATCGATATCACGGCGATGTAGATGTCGCGGTCGTAGGTCTTGCTGCGCTCCAGCGACTTGTTGGGGAAGGCGCGGGCGTCTTCCTCGTCCAGACCCACAATCTTCTTCTTCTGGGTGCGCGACAGACCGAGCATCTCGCGGATGCGCTTCTTGTTCTTCATGAAAATACCGAAGAGGGTGAAGAAGACAAAAAGAAGGGCCAGACAGCTGAACACAATGCCCATCGAGAGAAGGGTGATGCCGAAACCGTAGGGGTCGTCTTTCTTCAACTTGGCCACTTTGGTCTCCGTCACCTGGATGAAGTTGCCGATGCCGGGGGTTACAGCGTCGGTGGCCTTCACCACCCAGATCGATGAACCGTCTTTCTCACGAGCGTAGGAGCAGTTCTCTTTAAGGGCGGGCACGGTCACGGAGTCAATCAGGTCTACACCGTTGCCGTCGTAAAGGGCCACCCATACGGGAGCACCGGGCTCGGCTTTTACGGGCAGATGGAGAGACCCCTTGGCAGGCTGGCTGTTCAGAAAGAACACCAGGTGCTGACGGCCGGACATACTGGTCTTCGGCTCGTTGTTGGGAATAATCGACATGCGGGCGATACGGTCGGGGGCCGACATCGTCGGATCGAGTACACTGCGGTCGGTGGTGATGTACATGCCTCGCACATTGTAGGTGCTGTACGACACGTTGGCCAGCTCTATCCATGCCGGATGCTGCCCGTAACCGTCCTGAAGGCTGGCCGTGTTGTGGGTGAGCACCTCGTTTATCTTGATGTTCTTGGCACCCTGACTCCACGCATTGGCTCCGTATAGCAGCAAAACGGCCAACAAGAGATTGATACGTTTCATGTGTATTGTATTTTTATATATGTTTGTTTGATATCTTTCGGTGATTATGTTATCTGCCTGATGGGCGACTCCTTATGCCCCGCAGAAGAAGAGCACGATGATCTGCGCCGTCAGAATCCTCAGAAACATGCTCAGCGGATATACCGTCGAGTAGCCTATAGAGGGGGCTTCCTTCGAACAGACGCCGTTGGCGTAGGCCAGGGCGGGGGGATCGGTGTAGGTGCCGGCCAGCATGCCCATGATGGTGAAATAGTTGAATTTGTATCTCAAACGGCTGTAAACACCCACTATCAGAATGGGGAGTACCGTAATCAGGAAACCGCTGTATACATATTTTATACCGTCACCGGCCACTACCGTGTCCCAGAATCCGGCGCCGGCCTTGATGCCCACACTGGCCAAAAACAGCACAAGACCTATCTCTCGTAACATCATGTTGGCACTCGTCGTGGTGTAGGTCACAAGCTTGATGCGGTAGCCGAAACGGCCTATCAGAATGGCTACGATAAGCGGACCGCCTGCCAAACCGAGCTTCATGGGCTCGGGCATGCCGGGAATGAAGAAGGGGAGCGAGCCCAAGATGATGCCCAGCATGATGCCTACGAAGATGGTGGCGATGTTGGGGGCGTTCAGACGGTGGGCGGCGTTGCCCATCATGTCGGCCACACGGTTCACATTGTCCTCAGGACCTACCACCATCACGCGGTCGCCGATGTGGAAATGGTGACTGCGGCCGGCAAAAAGGTCGATGCCGTGACGGGTGATACGGGTCACATTCACACCGTAAACGCTCGCAAAGTGCATCTTGCCAAGGGTCTTGCCGTTCATCGACGGACGGGTCACCACGATGCGGCGGGCTACCATCGGCTGGGCTTCCAACTCGGTGTTCCACTCACCGGGCACCTCAGGACCGATAAAGGCCTTGATGGGCTCGGCGTCGGCCTCGGCACACACAACGAGCAACTCGTCGCCTACCTCGAAGATGGTCTTGCTGTTGGGAATACTCACCTCGCCGTCGTGAAGAATACGCGAACACACAAAGTCGCGGTTCAAAAACTCACTTATCTGCATCAGGGTGCGGCCGGCCAAATAGAGGTTGGTCACACGCAGATGCATCTTATAGGGCTTCTCGTGGGGATTGGTGGCTTCCTCGGCCAGCAACTGGGCTTCCTCGTCTTCCAACTTCACCTTGCAGAGAAAACGAACGGCTATTGTGGCCAATATAATGCCCACCACGCCAAGGGGATAGGCGCAGGCGTAACCGGAGGCTATCTGGGGAACATCGCCCTTGAAAACGGAACTCATCGCCTCAGAGGCGGCACCCAGAGCGGGGGTGTTGGTCACAGCACCATAAAGGGTACCTACCAGCATGGGCAGGTTGTAGGGATTGGAGGTGTCGAAGAAGAGATAGTAGCAGCCGAACATCACGGCGATGTTCAGCAGTATCGTGGCGGTGGCCAGACGGTTCAGCGTCACACCGTCCTTACGGAAACTCTCAAAGAAACCGGGACCTACCTGCAAACCGATCATGAACACAAACAATATCAAACCAAAGTCCTGACCGAAATTCAAAATGGCTTGCGGGGCCGTAAAATGAATGTGACCGGCCACAATGCCGGCAAACAACACAAATGTCACCCCTAATGATACTCCGCCTATCTTTATCTTACCTAAATACACGCCTACAGCTATCACTATCGCGTAAAGCAGTACGATATGGGCAACTGATTCTGTAGACGTAAAAAGGTTGGTTATCCACTCCATTCTTAAAAAACGCAAATTCGGGTGCAAAGTTAGGCATTATTTTATTCATAAAGGAATTTTCAAGCCATTATTTTAAACCGAAAAATCGTTTTTTGTTTTTTTAATTTTAAAGTGAAAAAATATCGGATTTTCTATCCTTTTTACAAAATAACATGTTACCTTTGCAGCCTAATACTATTAGGATTAAACTTATATAATAACAATTCACACTATGTCAAACAACAAGGAAAAACTCTTTACCGAGTTTCAGGCTCCTACAACACAGGAATGGCTGGACAAAATCCAAGTCGACCTGAAAGGCGCCGATTTCAACAAGAGACTCGTCTGGAGAACCAACGAAGGTTTTAACGTGCAGCCTTTCTACCGCAGGGAAGATGTGCTGAAACTGAAAACTCCTGAGTCGCTGCCCGGCGAATTCCCCTTCGTCAGAGGCAACAAGAAAAACGACAACATCTGGTATGTAAGACAGGAAATCATTGCCGAAGATGCCGCCGCTGCCAACGAAAAGGCGCTCGACATCCTCAACAAGGGCATCGACTCGCTCGGTTTCCGCATCCACGGCGACAAGGTGAACGCTGAGTTCATCGAAACACTCCTCAAAGACATCCAGTGTGAGTGCATCGAGGTCAACTTTCACACTTGCATGCGCCACGCCCTCGAGCTGGCCGAAATCCTTAAGGCTTACTTCGAGAAGAAGGGCTATGACAAGGAAAAACTCGTCGGCAGCATCGACTTCGACCCCTTCCGCATGATGCTTATGAAGGGCAAGGATGCTGAAGAGGTACTCAAAGTGGCTCCCCAACTCGTTGAGTCGCTCAAGGAGTATCCTAACTTCCGCTGCATCTCGGTCGACTCTCTCGCACTCAACAATTCAGGCGCTTACATCGTGCAGGAATTGGGCTATGCGCTGGCTTGGGGAAATGAGTATATGCAGCTCCTCACCGATGCCGGTGTCGACGCCGACCTCGCTGCTAAGAAGATCAAATTCAATATGGGCATCTCCGAGAACTATTTCATGGAGCTGGCCAAATTCCGCGCCGCACGTATGCTCTGGGCGCAGATTGTGAAGACGTATGAGCCGAAGTGCGACTGCGCTTGCAAGATGATTGTCAATGCTGTCACCTCGCGCTACAACCAGACGCTCTTCGACAGCTATGTCAATCTGCTCCGCTCGCAGACCGAGGCTATGAGCGCTGCCATCGCCGGCGTTCACTCCATGGTCGTCACTCCGTTCGACGCTCCCTATGAGGCTCCGTCCGACTTCTCCGAGCGTATCGCACGCAACCAGCAGCTCCTGCTCAAGGAGGAAAGCCACTTCGCTTCCGTCGTTGACCCGGGCGCCGGTTCTTATTATATTGAGCACCTCACCGACAGCCTCGCCAACGAGGGCTGGAAAATCTTCCTCAAAGTGGAGGAGGAGGGCGGTTTCCTCGCTGCCGTAAAGGCCGGAACCGTACAGGACGATATCAACGCTACCAACGTGAAGCGTCATGCCGACGCCGCCAAGCGCAAGGAGTTCCTCCTCGGTACCAACCAGTTCCCCAACTTCACCGAGAAGTCGGAAGGCAAGGCTCCCCTCGAGGCAAAATGCTGCTGCAAGGGCGGTGAGGAGGAGACACCTCTCAAGACCATCAAGTCTACACGTCTGGCTGCTGACTTCGAAGACCTCCGCATCCATACCGAGAATGCTAAGACACCCGTTGCCTTCATGCTTACCATCGGCAACCTCGCCATGCGTCAGGCCCGTGCACAGTTCTCGTGCAACTTCCTCGCATGCGCCGGCTACAAGGTGATGGACAACCTCGGCTTCAAGACCGTGGAAGAGGGTGTCGACGCCGCTCTCAAGGCTGGTGCCGATATCGTGGTGCTTTGCTCCAGTGATGATGAGTATGCTGAATATGCTGTTCCGGCCTTCAAGTATCTCGACGGCCGTGCCATGTTTGTCGTCGCAGGTGCTCCCGCCTGCATGGACGACCTCAAAGCCGCTGGCATCGAGAACTTCATCCACGTTCGCTGCAATGTGCTCGAGACACTTAAGGAATATAACGCTAAGTTGGGTATCTAATCTGAAGCAAGCTCAAAATCATGAGAAAGAATTTTAAAGACATCGATATATATGCCGGTATCAAAGCTCAAAACGGTACCGAGTGGCAAAAAGCCAATGGCATAGAATATAACTGGAAAACACCCGAGCACATCGAGGTGAAACCGGTTTACACCAAGGAAGACCTCGAGGGCATGGAGCACCTCGACTTCGCAGCTGGTATTCCGCCGTTCCTGCGTGGCCCGTACTCTATGATGTACCCCTTCCGCCCCTGGACCATCCGCCAGTATGCCGGATTCTCCACCGCTGAGGAGTCTAACGCTTTCTACCGCAGAAACTTGGCTTCCGGACAGAAAGGTCTCTCCGTAGCCTTCGACCTGCCTACACACCGCGGTTATGACCCCGACAACGCCCGCGTGGTGGGCGATGTGGGTAAGGCTGGTGTGTCTATCTGCTCGCTTGAGAACATGAAGGTGCTTTTCGCCGGTATCCCCCTCAACAAAATGTCGGTCTCTATGACCATGAACGGCGCTGTGCTGCCCATCCTGGCTTTCTACATCAACGCTGGTCTGGAGCAGGGTGCCAAACTCGAGGAAATGGCCGGTACCATCCAGAACGATATCCTCAAGGAGTTCATGGTGCGTAATACCTATATTTACCCGCCTGCCTTCTCCATGAAGATTATTGCCGACATCTTCGAGTATACTTCGCAGTTCATGCCGAAGTTCAACTCTATCTCTATCTCGGGCTACCACATGCAGGAGGCTGGTGCTACCGCCGATATCGAGCTGGCTTATACCCTCGCCGACGGTATGGACTATCTCCGCACGGGTGTCAACGCCGGTATTCCTGTCGATAAGTTCGCACCGCGTCTGTCCTTCTTCTGGGCTATCGGTATGAACCACTTCATGGAAATCGCAAAAATGCGTGCCGGACGTCTCCTCTGGGCCAAGATTGTGAAGAGCTTCGGTGCCAAAGATCCTAAGTCGATGGCACTCCGTACGCACTCGCAGACTTCGGGATGGTCGCTCACCGAGCAGGATCCTTTCAACAATGTGGGTCGTACTTGTATCGAGGCTATGGCTGCTGTGCTGGGTCACACCCAGTCGCTCCATACCAACGCACTCGACGAGGCTATTGCACTGCCTACCGACTTCTCCGCACGTATCGCCCGTAACACCCAGATCTACATCCAGAATGAGACCAAGGTGTGCAAGCAGATTGACCCCTGGGCCGGCTCTTACTATGTGGAGTCGCTCACCAACGAACTGGTGCACAAGGCTTGGGAGCACATCCAGGAAATCGAAAAACTGGGCGGTATGGCCAAGGCCATCGAGACCGGTCTTCCCAAAATGCGTATCGAGGAAGCCGCTGCCCGCACGCAGGCTCGCATCGACTCGGGTGTGCAGACCATCGTGGGTACCAACAAGTACCGCCTCGCTCATGAGGATCCTATCGATATCCTCGAGGTGGACAACACCGCCGTGCGCAAGCAGCAGGAGGAAAGCCTGGCTCAGGTCCGCGCAAACCGCGACGAGGCTGCCTGCAAGGCTGCCCTGGCTGAGATTACTGAGTGCGTGAGAGAATTCAACGAGGGCAAGAAGTCTGACAAGAACCTGCTCGCTCTCGCTGTAAAAGCCGCTGGACTCCGTTGCACACTGGGCGAAATCAGTGATGCGTGCGAGGAAATTGTAGGACGTTATAAAGCTGTTATCAGAACTATTTCAGGCGTGTATTCAGCAGAAAGCAAAAACGACTCCGACTTTGAGAAAGCTTGTGAGTTGACAGAGGAGTTCTTCAAGAAGGAAGGACGCCGCCCCCGTATCTTCGTGGCAAAAATGGGACAGGACGGTCACGACCGTGGTGCCAAAGTGGTGGCTACCGGTTATGCCGACTGTGGTTTCGATGTCGATATGGGACCGCTCTTCCAGACACCGGCCGAGGCCGCTCGCGAGGCTGTAGAAAACGATGTTCACATCGTGGGTGCCTCCTCGCTCGCCGCTGGTCATAAGACCCTCATTCCGCAGCTCATCGAGGAACTGCACAAACTCGGACGCGACGATATCATGGTCATCGCCGGTGGTGTGATTCCCGCTCAGGACTACGACTTCCTCTACAAGGCTGGCGTAGCTGCCATCTTCGGTCCTGGTACCTCTGTGGCTAAGGCTGCCGTCGAGATGATGAACATCCTCCTCGACAAGTAAACCGCAATCCTTACCATTCTATACAAAGAGAGGATGCCGCCTGGCATCCTCTCTTTGTATATTTGCATCCCAAATCTCGTCGTCGCCTATACCTTATTTATATGTTTCCTCACCGTCAATAACTGCCCATGGCCACAATCTTCTGTTCCTCAGAAAATAGAATTTCCCATAATTCCCATAATTTCTTATAGTTACGTCAAGAGAAATGAAAAATTTCTGCGTATTATGAGAATTTCTTTCAGTTTCCGCACCGTTTAGAGTCCCTTGGTAAGGGGCGGCTATAATGCAGGGATAAAAAATCAATGACCAATTAAGAGGATATGATTAAAAACCGCTTCGCTAACGAAAAAGGAAGAAAAAGAGCTCACAACGGGGTGATTCATCGGAGTGATAAGCTACGTTGCAACACCTTTTTTCTTCCTTTTTGAGAGACGCTTGCGTCTTTTTATTGCTTTGGTTTTTGTACACCCAGTGCTTCAAAGATCAATTTTTAATCCTTTTTCTTAAGCGCAGTGTTTTTTGATCTTCTTCTATTCAGAGTGCTACTTCAATTAAAAGAACAGAAATTCTCATAATACTCATAATTCCCTATAACTTACAGCAATAGAAATGAAAAATTTCTGCGTATTATGAGAATTTCTTTCAGTTTCCGCACCCAAGGTGCTTATTACAGAGATGCTTATTTCTTGTCAAGATTTTCCAATCTTCCGATTAAAATCTTCCAATTTCATCTTCCGATAAAATCTTCCCATTCTCCCATCCTAATCTTTAATCTTTAATTTTTAATTTTTAATCTATTTTATTCTATGCTTTCCACTGCCACACCTTCCAGCTCATCCATAATCTTCAGGATGCTGCTCTCATAGTGAGCGCGCTTTATCTTCACCTCTAAGCTCACATTGCAGCCTTTCTCGTTCTCGCGCATGTTGTAGGTGTCTATGTTCATACCGTCGCGCTTGAAACTTTCCAATATGCGCTTCACCTCTTCCGTGGTCCTCGCTGTAAAGGTCAGGTTCATGCTCCGCGAACCGAAACGGCGGAATACCCAGTTGTGCGCCTCCAGACCTATCAGCACCATCACCGTAGTGGCGATGGCAAGCGTGTACTGCCCGGCACCGCACGTCAGACCGATGGCGGAGGTCACCCAGAGACCGGCGGCGGTGGTCAGACCGCGGATTACATGCTTTTGGAAGATAATCGTGCCGGCACCGATAAAACCGATGCCGCTCACCACCTGGGCGGCGATACGCGACACGTCGGCGCGGATGTTGCCGCCGTGCTGCTCCACCACTTCTATACACCCGTAGAGGGAGATAATCATAAACAGCGTGCTGCCCAGCGAAACAAGAAAATGGGTACGGATGCCGGCTTCCTTGGCACGGTAACTGCGTTCAAAGCCGATGGCTCCGCCTAAAAAGGCGGAGACCAAAAGGCGGAGTATAAGGTCGGGCGTCATGAGTGGCTGAAGGTTAGGTGTTCCTCGTTCTCCTTGCGGGTCACATAGATGGTGTCGCCTTGCTTCACCTCGTCGCCGAGTATCAGCTCGCAGATGCCGTCTTCCACATGGTTCTGGATGGCGCGCTTCAGCGGACGAGCGCCGAACTGCACATCATAGCCCTTCACGGCAAGGAATTCCTTGGCGGCGTCGTCCAGCTGCACATGGTAGCCGAGCGACTCGATACGCTTGGTCACACCCTTCAGCTCGATGTCCACAATCTGCTTGATGGAGTCGAGACCGAGCTGGTCGAAGGTGATAATCTCGTCCAGACGGTTCAGAAACTCAGGGGCAAACTGACGGCTCAGACTCTTCTGGATGATTGAACGGGCGTTCTCACGGTCTTTCTCGTCGAGTATCATGCCGCCGCTTCCGGCATCGAAACCGATACCGCGGCCGAATTCCTTCAACTGGCGGGTGCCGGCGTTGGAGGTCATGATAATCACCGTGTTGCGGAAGTCTATCAAGCGGCCGTTGCCATCGGTCAGACGACCTTCGTCAAGCACCTGAAGCAGCATGTTGAAAACATTGCTGTGGGCCTTCTCTATCTCGTCGAGCAACACGATGGAGTAGGGGTGACGACGCACCTTCTCGGTCAACTGACCGCCTTCCTCATAGCCTACATAGCCCGGAGGGGCTCCTACCAGGCGCGACACGTTGAAACTCTCGGAATATTCGCTCATGTCTACGCGGATTAGACTGTCGGCACTGCCGAACATGTGCTCGGCCAACTTCTTGGCGAGATAGGTCTTGCCAACACCGGTGGGACCAAGGAACATGAACACACCGATGGGGCGGTTCGGGTCCTTCAATCCTACACGGTTGCGCTGAATGGCTTTCGTCATCTTGTCGATGGCTCTGTCCTGACCTACTACCGACTCCTTCAGGATGCTGTCCATGTGGCGAAGACGCTTGCCTTCCGACTCGGCCATGCGCTGAACGGGTACACCGGTCATCATCGATACCACGTCGGCCACATTCTCTTCCGTCACCGTCTCGCGGTTGACGGTCTCGCCGGAGAGCCATTTCTTCTTCATCTCGTCAAGCTCCTGCTCAAGAGTGGCCTGGCGGTCACGGAAAGCAGCGGCCAACTCGTAGTTCTGGCTCTTCACAGCCTGGTCCTTCTTGCGGATGGCGGTGGCCAGCTCCTCTTCCTTGGCTTCTATCTCAGGGGGGATATGGGCATTGCGCAGGTGCACACGGGCGCCCACCTCGTCCATAGCGTCGATGGCCTTGTCAGGAAAAGCGCGGTCGGTCACATAGCGCTCTGTCAATCGGACACAGGCCACAAGGGCGTCGTCCGAATAGCTCACATGGTGATGGTCCTCATAACGCTCGCGCAGGTTCTTGATGATGTCAAGGGTCTCCTCGGCGGTGCTCGGCTCTACAAGCACTTTCTGGAAACGGCGCTCCAAGGCTCCGTCCTTCTCTATGCTGTTGCGGTACTCGTCGAGTGTGGTGGCGCCGATGCATTGCATCAGACCACGGGCCAGTGCGGGCTTCAGTATGTTGGCGGCATCCATCGAGCCGGGAGCACCGCCGGCACCAATCATAGTGTGGATCTCGTCGATGAAAACGATGATGTCGGGGTCTTGCTCTATCTCACGGAGCAGAGCCTTGATGCGCTCCTCAAACTGGCCGCGGTACTTCGTGCCGGCCACCATCGAGGTGAGGTCGAGGGCCACAAGGCGCTTGTTGAAGAGTATCGGCGAGGTGTGCTTGTTCACAATCATCTGGGCCAAGCCTTCCACAATGGCGCTCTTGCCCACACCGGGGTCGCCTATCAGAATGGGGTTGTTCTTCTTGCGGCGGCATAGTATTTCCATCACGCGCTGCAATTCTACTGAACGGCCCACAACAGGGTCCAACTTGCCGTCGGCGGCGGCCTTCGTCAGGTCGGTCGAGAAATTGTCCAAGACAGGGGTCTTCGACTTCTGCTCGGTGGCCTGGGCGGTGCCGGAACCGCGGCGCGAGTTGCCCCGCGGAGTCTCGTGCATCATCTCGTCGTCGTCCTCCTCCTCGGGCAGGTCTATGCCGTCTACGGGATTCGTATTGCCGGCTTTCAAAAGCCGGAGGGTGTCTTCGTAGTTCATGTTGTTGTTCTCTAATATTTCTTTGGCACCGTTGTTCACCTGGTCATGGAGTATGGCCAGAAGAAGGTGGGCCACATCCACGGTCTGGCTGTGCTGAAGACGGGCTTCCAATACGGCCAGACGGAGTATGTTGCTGGCTTTCTCGTTCAATACGAGCTCGCGGCGGTTGCCCGGAGTGCCAAAGGCGTTATCCTTCACTTTGTCTTCTAATTGGGTCTTCACAACCTCTGCATCTATATGAAGATGGGCAAAAAGGTCGCGAATCACACCTGAGCGGTCGCGAAGTATGCCCAGAAGCAGATGCTCCGGACCTACCGAACTGCTCAGCGTACGGGTAGCTTCCTCTCTGCTGAAAGAGAGTATCTGTGATACATTGGGAGAAAACTGGCTCGTTATCATTCTTCTTTCCTTTCTTTTTCCTTTTTCCGATTCTTTTCGCTGGGTATATGTATCAGCTTTCAAGCAAAAGGTATGCCAAACTATCTGTCACCGTAGTATTTCATGTATTCTTCCTCGAAATTGGGCGTGAAGAAACCGGTGCCGATACGCTCCTTGATGGCCGAGGGACTGAAAAAGGAGCCGCCTGCCAACTCTTCGGCGGCGGGACGCACCTCACCGTCGTAGACAGTCTCAAAGACGTACACCAACTCGCGCTCACGAAGACCTTCAAACACGTAGCGGCCCACTTCCTTGGGGATGTAGTCGGTCACACCGAGCTCTTCGGCCACTTCCCGCCGAAGGGCGGCGTCCACTTCTTCGCCGTAGTTCACATGACCGCCAGTGGCGGTGTCCCATTTGCCGGGCTGTATGTCTTTCCAAGAGGGGCGCTTCTGCAGGTAGAGCTCGCCGCGGCTGTTCCATAGGTGCAGGTGCACCACGGGGTGCAATATCTTGGTGCCGTCGTGGGCGGCGCCACGGCGTATGCTGCCTGTCACACGGCCTTCCTCGTCTACTACGGGGAAGAGTTCTTCTTGATTGTCTCTGTACATATCTCTTTACCTTTTTTTATAACAGCCTCTTTTCCGATGTGGCTGATGGGGTTTATGTGTTGATGTGGTTGGTCTTGGTTGGATGACTACGGAACGGTCAGGGCAGTTGTACCGCTTCGCAGAACATGCCTTCAAACTGCTCACCGATACCGGCCGGAGCCTCGGCGAAGAGACCGAACACGGCACTGCCGCTGCCCGACATCTGGGCATAGAGGGCGCCGTGGTGGTAGAGAAGGTCTCTCACGGCCTTGATCTCTGGATAGAGAGCAAAGACGCTTTCCTCAAAGTCGTTGGTCAGACGTTCGCGCCATGTGGCTACAGGGTCGCTCACTATCGCCAGACAGTTCTCCCGAGGAGCCTTGGGGTGCACCAGCGAGTAGGCTTCCTTGGTCGATACGGCCACGGGGGGCTTCACAATCACCAGCCAGTAGCCCCGCAGGGGAGCTATCTCTGCCCCGCAGGGGCGAAGCTCGTCGCCGATACCGGTGCCGTAGCAGGGCTCGGGGGCGATGAAGAAAGCGCAGTCGGCACCCAGACGGCTGGCATAGCGCCGCATCTCGTCGGGGGACATGCCGAGGCTGAACTGCTCGTTGAGCATACGGATGGCATAGCCCACGTCGCTCGAACCGCCGCCCAGACCGGCCTGAGAGGGGATGCCCTTGTGCAGACGGATGGTTACTGGGGGCAGGGGGTGGGTAGCCCGGAGCAGGTGATAGGCTTTCACCACCAGATTGTCTTCGGGGGCGCAGTCCACGGCCTGACCGGTGGTCTCCAACCGGCACATCGCTCCGCCTACGGGGGCTTCTTCTATGGTGAGCCGGTCGTAGAGGGGAATGGGGTAGAACACGGTCTCCAGATTGTGATAGCCGTCGGCACGGCGGCTCACGATGTTCAGACCGATGTTTATCTTGGCGCAGGGTGTCTCTGTCATGTGATGGTGGTATTTGTTGCTTGCATCTACAAAAATAGGGTTTTATTCCCGATTTTGCTCATGATGACTCATTTATTTCGCAAAAATTATCATTTTTGCCGGATGTTTCGCTGGTAGGCCAGGCGTTCGTCGCCGTTCTGCAGATAGATGATGCCGCAATAGGCGAAACCGTGCTTCGACAGCAGGTGTTGCATAATCACATTGTCGCGGTGGGTGTCTATGCGAATGTTGTCGGTCTTGCCGAAGCAGTAGTCCAGCATGGCTTTGAACAGTCCGCGGCTCTTACGGCTGGCGGCTATGCGGTGTATCACATAGTAGGGGGCGTCGTCAAGCCAGGCGCCTTCTATGTAGCTGTAGGTAGGCTCCGGGCTGGGGATAAAGGCGAAGGTGCCCACGGCCTCTCCGTCTTTCTCGGCCAGGTAACTGCAGCCGTTCTTTATATCGCGCTCAAAAACGGCGGCTGAGGGATACCCGTCTTTCCACTGGTCGAGATTGCCGCTCTCACGCATCTTGGTCCGGGCCTCGCCTGCCAATTTCAACAGCACATCCAGGTCATCAATAGTCGATTTCCGTATCGTTATCATTTTCTATTAGTTTCCATTAATACTCAACTTAATCTATTATCCCTTTAAACTCCCTTCCCCAACGGATTAATCTGATTTGGCTGATTTTCCCGTATTAAAATCAGAGTACTCAGAAAAATCCGTAGTTTTTAATTCACCATATGATATCAGAGTACTCAGAAAAAACCGTAGTTTTTAATTCACCATATGATATCAGAGTACTCAGAAAAATCCGTAGTTTTTAATTCACCATAATGCCACAGTACTCAGAAAAATCCGTAGCTAAAATGTCCCTTTAAGTTCCCTTTAAAAGAAATGGAGCCTGTCCTTTGGGGCAGGCTCCATCTTGTTTGTTTCAGTGGGGATGGAATCCTTAGTCCACAAAAGTGGCACCGGGCAGCAGCGTGTAGCCGGCGGTGGGATAAGCAAAGTCCTTCGCCTTCTTCCAAGCACGCTTCTCAAAGTCGTACGGACCGCGGTTCGGACCTTCCTCGTCGCTCTTTATCACAACGGCGGTGCCCACACGGGCGTAGTGTTCTTTCAGGTGCTTGATGTCGGCGTCGCGAAGACGGATGCAACCTTCACTGTCGCGACCGGGCACGCTCGACTCGTTGCTCGTGCTGCCGTGGATGCCGATGCCGGAGTGACCGGGGGTCACCAGACGCAGGAACCAGGCACCGTAGGCGGGCAGATTGCCACGACCGTCCTTGAAGTCGTGCTTCCAACTGCTGGCGGGCTGTATCTGGCTTATCTTAAATGGATTGCGAAGGGTGCTCTCAGGGGTTTTCATGTCACCGCGGCGCTGCTTGTTGCCTAAGGCTTTAGAGAGGCATACGGGATAGTGGGCCACCAGCAGAGTGTCCTTGCCGGCTACCTCATACACATAGAGCCGAAACTCCTGCTTCGATATCACGATGAAACAGTTCTCGGCCTTTGCCTGCTCTCTGTACACATGGCGCTCATCGCTCTGATTGGCCACATTGAAGGTCTTCTTGCCCATTTTAACCAATCGCATGGTGGCTTCACCGGGCTCCACTCTCTTTTTCGTACCCTGGGCATACACGCTCGTCATGCCGAATACGAGGGCCATCGCCCACATTAGTCTCATTATTTTCATTTTCTATTTTGGGTTCTTTATAGAACACACTGCTCGCTATTTCGTTACGTACGAGAATTTCTTAGAGATGTATACAGTGTGTCCTTGATAGGTGCATTTGTAGAAGTCGCCGCTCTGGCCCAGATAGTCCAGATAGGTGCCCTTGGGCAGATAGCAGGGGGAGCCGTCGTCCCAAGTGAAGTAGTTGTACTTCGTGCTGGGACCGGTACGCAGACGCACATTCACTCCGTTCACCACCACAAAGTATTTGTCGGCCTTCTGGGCGGTGGCTTTCGTGCCGCTCGAGGTCGTCACATAGCTGTATTCCTTCGAGATATATAACTTGTAGCCGGCATACTCCACATAGTAGAAGTCGCCCTTCTCGCCCAGATAGGTGAGCTTGGTGCCCTTGGGGGCGTAGCGGGGCTTGCCGTTGTCATAGCGCAGCCAACTGGAGTTTAGGTTGGGCTCAAAACGCAGACGCACACCGTTGCCGTTCACCACTACGTATTTCTTCTGCTGCTGTACCTCAAGGTTCGTTGTGCTCAGTGGAGCCTTGGTCGCGGCCTGCATAGCGACACTCGCGCTCAGCGCCAGCATCACAGCCATGGTTCTTACTAGTCGTTTCATAATCGTTGGGTTTTTAGGGTTAATAATATCGGTCCTTTCTTAATTGTCATTGCTGTGCGCCTTGCCGCTTTATCACAGCTCCGCTCTCTGCCGCAGAGGCCGCTGCGGGGGCGTCGCTCTGGCGCTTGTTGCCGGCCACAGGGCCGCGGTAGCGGTCGCCGAGGGCGGCGCGGGCACGCTCCTCAAAGGGATATTTGCCTTCGCCGATACCTTTGATAATCACGGCCTGACCTGTTTGGGCATAGCGGTCGTGAAGCACATTCAGGTCGGCGTCGCGCAGACGGATGCAGCCTTCACTGTCGCGCCCGGGCACACTGGCTTCGTTGTTCGTGCTGCCGTGTATGCCTACACCCGTGAAACCGGGCGTCTCCAACCGCAGAAACCAATTCCCGTAAGAGGGTATGCTTCCGCGGCCGTCGCCGAAATCGTGGTGCCAGGTGCTGGCGTCTTGTATCTGCTGGATGTGGAAGGGGGTGGCAAGCGTGCTCTCAGGGGTGCGCATGTCGCCGCTCTTGGTCTTGGCCTCGGCATATTTGGCGTAGCACACGGGGAAATGGGCCAGCAATAGGGTGTCCTGGCCTTCTCCGCCGGCCTCATACACATACAGGCGGTATTCCTTCTTAGATATAACAAGGAAACAGCGCTCTTTCGAGGTGGCTTCCTTGTATACACGGGCTGAGTCGTCTATGTCGGCTATGTTGTACACCTTGCTGCCTACCTGTATTTCACGCATCGCTATGGTGGCAGTGTCAGCGGCCTCGTTGGCTGAAGCGTTGGCACTGCCGTCTTTCACCCCGCCGCCACAGCCATAAAGCATGGCGGCAACGGCCAGCACGCTCAGTATCTTATCTTGGGTTTTCATGCTGTTTCTTACGTTCTTTTACGCAAAGTTACACTTTTTACTGAACATATCCAAACGTTTTGATAGTTTTGTCGATTTCTTTTGCTATATTTGTCGTCGAAACCTCAATACTACGCAACAAATAAACATTCCTGTACGATATGAGAATCCCAGCTTTGTTCAGAAAGTATATCTGGCTCGTCAATACCATACATAGGGCGGGACGCATCACACTGGCCGAAATCAACGACAAGTGGATGAGTGCGGATATCAGCGAGGGACAACCGCTGGCCAGGGCTACGTTCAACCGGCACAAGGCGGCTATCGAGGAGATATTCGATATCTTCATCGACTGCGACAGGCGCGACGGATATACTTACTTTATCGGTAATGCGGAGGTGCTCGAGGGCAACACGCTCCAGAGATGGCTCCTCTCCACACTTTCCGTCGGACATATCGTCACCGACAATATCCAACTGCAGGACAGAATGCTCCTCGAGTATGTTCCTTCGGGACAGGGTGCCTTGCAGACCATCATCGATGCTATGAAAAACGGGGTCGCCGTGAGCTTCAACTATACCAAATATGGGGCTAATATGTCGAAAGGGGTCACCGTAGAGCCGTATTGCGTCAAACTCTCCGGACAGAGATGGTACATGCTGGGGCATTTTTCTGAAGCGCTCGCCGATGGTGAGCATGAACCGGGCGCACTCAGGGTCTACTCGCTCGACCGTATCTCTGAACTGAAAACTACAAGCTTCCATTTCGTAATGGATCCTGACTTCTCGCCGGCCGACTATTTCGCCGACTGCTATGGGGTCACGGTGGGCGACGGCACACGGCCGCAGAGGGTCGTAGTGCGCACGCTCCCCTGGCTCAGCTATTATCTCAATGACCTCCCCCTGCATCACTCGCAGCGCGAAATCGCCCGGTGTGATGAGTATACTGATTTCGAACTGTTCATACGGCCTACCCGCGATTTCGTCAATCATCTCATAGGATGGGGAGATGCCGTCAAGGTCCTGGAACCGGAATCTCTGGTCGAAACGGTCAGAGAAAAACTCCGCAGGGCGCTCCGCCAATATGAAACTTAAGTTATTTACTATTACTAATGAAACACTATCTGAAAAAATTGGAGGAAACGGTCCGGAAACAGTGGAACCAGAAGGCGCTCTGCGATTATGAGGGCGAATGCTTCACTTATGCCGACCTGGCCGAGAACATTGAGCGTTTCCGCATCTTCTTCCATGAGGCGGGTATCAACAAGGGGGATAAAATCGTCATCTGTGCCCGTAATTCTGCCAGATGGGCGCTGTGCTTCTGGGGCATCAATGTCAGCGGATGCGTGGCGGTGCCGCTGCTGGCCGACTTCCACCCGAACAATATCGCCACGTTCACCCACCATTCTGATAGTGTGATGCTCTTTATCGATGAGGATATATGGGAGCAAATGGCACCGGAGGTGATGCCCGCACTGAAAGCGGCCGTCAATGTGAGGGATGGACGCCTGCTCTGGCACCGCGATGAGAGGGTGGCCGAGGCATGGCAGAACAGGGAAGGGGCTTTCGCTTCGCATCATCCCGACGGTCTTTCGCCCGATAATGTGTCGTATCCGGATGACAATGCCGCCGACTTGGCCATCATCAATTATACCTCGGGCACCACGGGCAATCCCAAGGGAGTGATGCTCACCTACGACGCACTCTCCGATACCGACGATTTCAGCAATACGCATTTCCCGAACCATCCGGGCGAGACTATTGTCTCCATGCTGCCCATGGCGCATATGTATGGACTGGTCATCGAGTTCATTCACCCCAATGTCGATGGTGTCACAGTCTATTTCCTGGGGAAGACGCCTTCTCCGTCCACCCTGCTCAAGGCGATGCGCGATGTGAGGCCTTACATGGTGGTCACCGTGCCGCTCGTCATGGAGAAGGTGTATGCCAATTCTATAAAACCTGCATTGGATCGGCTGGAGAAATGGCTTTCCGTACCTGTTCTCAACCGCCTGATTTACAGGATGGTGCGGAAAAAGGTGGTGGCGGCTTTCGGCGGCAGGGTTAGATGTTTCATCATGGGGGGAGCACCGCTCAAACCGGAGGTGGAACAGTGCTTCCGCAAAATCGGACTGCCGTTCACCGTCGGCTACGGCATGACGGAGGCGTGCCCGCTCTTGGGATGGGAGTGGTGGACGGATTTCGTGCCGGGCTCGTGCGGCAAACCGGTGCATGAAATAAGAATCGACTCCGACGACCCGAAAAACATTGCCGGAGAGATTCAGGCGAGGGGCAGAAACATCACCGTCGGCTATTACAAGAACCCGGAGGCCAACAAGGCGGCGTTCACCGCCGACGGGTGGTTCCGAACGGGCGACCTGGGACTGATGGATGCCGAGGGGAATATCTTCATACGGGGACGTATCAAGTCGATGATTCTCAACTCCTCTGGACAGAACATCTATCCTGAGGAGATTGAGGCGGTGCTTTCTGCCTGCTCCTTCGTCAGCGAGGCGCTGGTCGTGGAGCGCAAGGGTAAACTCGTGGCGCTTGTCTACCCGGACATCCCCGATGAACTGAATAAAGCGGCCAGAAAGGGCATTCCTGAGCAGATAAGAGTGGCGGCCAACAAGAACTTGCCGGCCTACAGCAAAATCAGTAAGGTGCAACTCATGGAGGTGCCTTTTGAGAAAACGCCCAAGATGAGCATCAAAAGGTATCTGTATCAATAAGACCTTCACGCAGCGCTTGCATGATGTTGGCGGGCGCACGGCCGCTCTCCAACTCTTCTTTCATGTAGTCCATATAGGGGGCTGCATGACGGAAAAAACGGTAGTATCCTTTACACAAATAGTTCAAACCTGGCTCGCCGTCCGCTGTCTTGCAAAAACGGTTCTTGGGGCATTCTCCGTTGCAGGCAAACAGATAGCTACACCGGCGGCACTGCTGGGGCAGCATCGCTTGTTTGGCAAAGCCGAATCGCTGCTGGCGCTCTCCATACAGCATTTCTACGAGGGTATGGCTGTTAAGGTTGCCGAGTTTGTACTCCGGAAATACAAAGTGGTCGCAGGGGTATACGTCACCGTTGTATTCCATCACACCGGCATGTCCGCAGGTCCTGCCCAGCGAGCAGACACCGGGCGGCTCGCCCACCCAGTTGGCCAGGGTGGCGTCGAATAGCTGTATGTAATAGTCGCCTACATCATGGCGCACCCATTCGTCGAATATCGTGCAGAGGAAGTGTCCCCATTGCTCGGGTGTCACGGAGTGGGCGGTCAATTGTCCTTCGCTTTCCCGCACCGAGGCCAGGTGACGGCCGTCTGAATGGGGGAGATGGCGCTCCACAATGGGGGTGAATTGGATGTAATGACAGCCTATCTGCTTGAAAAAGTGGTAGAAGTCGAGGGGATGGTCGGCATTCTTGTCATTCACCACGGCCATCGCGTTCCATTCCACCTCATAGCGGTTCAGCAGCGTTATGGCTTTCATCACTTTGTCGAAGGTGGGGCTGAATTGCTTGTTCTTGCGGTAGGCGTCGTGAAACGTTGCCGGACCGTCGATGGAGAGGCCTACCAGCCAGTGGTGGTCGTGCAGAAAACGGCACCATTCCTCCGTCAGCAATGTGCCGTTGGTCTGTAGGCAGTTGTCTATGTGCCGGCCACCGGCGTATTTCTGCTGGAGCGACAGGGCTTTCTCGTAAAATGATAGGGGGCGCAGCAGGGGCTCGCCGCCGTGCCAGGTGAACAGCACTTCTCGCATGGTCTGCGAGGCGGTGTATTCTTTCACAAACTTCTCCAGCAGCTCGTCGCTCATCAGTTGGCGTGTACCTTCGTACAGGTGCCCTTTCTCCAGATAGTAGCAATAGTCGCAGGCCAGATTGCACTGCGCACCGCAGGGCTTCAGCATCACATACAGCGGACGGGAAAAGGGAAAGAGGGTGGGCATGGCGGCTTTAATTTTATCTAATGGCTATCATGTTTTTCTTCTATGCAAAGATACTAATTACTCCTGCCATTTCCTGCTTTAATACCTCTTTTTTTCTGTCATTTTGGCATTTTGTCATGCTTTTTTGCGAAAAATGGCATATTTTTATTTATTGCGTAAAAATTACATAATAAAATTTGGTTGATTGGAATATTATTTGTACTTTTGTTGCGTAAAACATACGCAATAAAGTTATGATAGTTGGAATTAGAGTTAATGGAGTTGAGAATGAAGTGAAGAAGTTGTCTTTCGAGGAGGAAAAAAGAGAACTTCTTGGTGTGAGTAGCCTTATTTTAGATAAGGTGATGGAGAATGAGAGGGTGAATGTGATGTTGATGTTGATGAAGTGTTTTAAGAAATTGAGATTTGAGGATCTGGAGGAGATTTATAGTGATGGGTGTTTGGTGTTGTGGAAGAAGATGATGGAGAAGGATTTTAAGTTGGATAAAAAGGGTGTTGGGTCGTATTTGAAGAAAATATGTTGGAATCTGGGTATGCATTATTTGAGAAAGGTGAAGGATGAGGTGGATAGTTTGGATGATATGATGGAGAAGGGTGATTATAGATATGAGGGTTGTAGTATGAGAGAGATGTTTGATGTGTTGGAGAATGATATGGAGGATAGAGAGAAGAAGTTTGAGGAGTTGGATATGATTTGGGAGAAGTTGAGTGGGGTGGATAGAATGATTTTGCAGAGTTATTATATTGATGGTTGTAAAATGAATGAAATTGCTGCGAAAATGGGTTATAGTAGTGGAAATAGTGTGAAAACGATGAAGAGTAGGGTGTTGAAGAAGATTATGAAAATAAGAGAGGAGGAGAGACTCCTCGCATCCTAAGGGTTGTAGGAGGGATAATAAAGGAGGGAACTTACAGCTCCCTCCTCTTTTTTATTAAAACAGGTATAATCAGTAAAATCAGCTAAATCCGTAGTTTCGAATTCTTACTATCAGAACAATCAGCCAAATCCGTAGTTTTTATTCTTAATATCAGAACAATCAGCTAAATCCGTAGTTTTTATTCTTACTATCAGAACAATCAGCTAAATCCGTAGTTTCTAATTCTAAATATCAGAAGAATCAGATAAATCCGTAGTTTTTAATTCTAAATATCAGAACAATCAGCTAAATCCGTAGTTTCTAATTCTAAATATCAGAACAATCAGCTAAATCCGTAGTTTCTAATTCTTAATATCAGAAGAATCAGCTAAATCCGTAGTTTCTAATTCTAAATATCAGAAGAATCAGCTAAATCCGTAGTTTCTAATTCTAAATATCAGAACAATCAGCCAAATCCGTAGTTTCTAATTCTTAATATCAGAAGAATCAGCTAAATCCGTAGTTTCTAATTCTAAATATCAGAACAATCAGCTAATCCGTAGTTTCTAATTCTAAATATCAGAACAATAAATCCGTAGTTTGTCACCAAGTTACTTCATGAGTTGCACTTTAGGCGACGGCAAAAAGAGTACCTCAGAATTCCAACCGGAATCCCTTTTCTTTCAGTTCGGCATAGCTCTTGTGGTTGAAACGGTAGAGAAAAGCTACTTTCTTGTTCACCAGGGGAACACGCTCCTCCAACTCCGTCAGCAAACCTAATTTCAGCATCTTGCTGCTGAAGTTGCGGCGGTCGAACTTCACACCCAATATGACCTCGTAAAGATGCTGAAGCTGACTCATAGTGAATTTTTCAGGGAGCAACTCAAAGCCGATAGGCTCAAAATGTATCTGCTTCCGAAGCTCGGCGGTGGCATCACGAAGTATGCGGTCGTGGTCGAAGGCCAGAGTGGGTATCTGGTCCAAAGCAAACCACTCGGCGCGGGCGGCATCGTCACCGCCGCGTACCTCGCTCAGCCGTACCAGGGCGTAGTAGGCTATCGTTATCACACGCTCGCGGGGGTCGCGCTGGGGGTCGGTGTACGTGTGAAACTGCTTGATGTAGGCGTCTTTAAAACCGGTCTCTTCCATCAATTCGCGCTTCGCTCCTGCCAGACCGGTCTCTTCCATCCTTAGAAAGCCGCCCGGCAGGGCCCAGCGGCCCTTGAAGGGCTCAATGCCGCGCTCTATCAGCAGCACATTCAATTTCGTCCCGTCAAAACCGAATATCACACAGTCAGTCGTAACACTCGGATGGGGATATTTATAGTGGTATTTCAATTCTTCTTTGTTTTCCATTTTTTTATCTCCTATCTATAATTGACTAAACTCTTGTTAGTTAGAAAGATTATATGTCCCTTTATCTTCCCCTCAAAACACTCCCCGTTAAGAACCACAAATGTCCCTTTAACTTCCCTTTCAAAACACTCCCCGTTAAGAACCACAAATGTCCCTTTAACTTCCCTTTAACTTCCCTTTAACTTCCTTTTAACTTCCCTTTCAAAACACTTCCCTTCAAAAAGCCACTTCCTCCAACTCTCCCGTTTCCGAGTCGATGATAAACCCGCGTACCACCACGTCTTTCGGCACAAGGGGATGGGTCTTGATGGTGTTCACGGTCTTGCGAACCGATTCGGGGGTGTCCTTGAAGCCCTCCAGCCAACCGTCCAGGTCGATGCCGCAGTGGCGTATCGTTTCGAGGGTCTCCTCACTCACGCCGCGGGCCTTCATTTCTTCGTGAAAGTGGGCGTAGCTCATGTGGCAGGCGCCGCAGTGGCTGTGCGCCACCACCATGATCTCTTCCACACCGAGCTCGTAGATGGCTACTATCAGACTGCGCATCGCTGAGTCGAAGGGGGATATCACCAGGCCGCCGGCGTTTTTGATAATCTTGGCATCGCCGTTCTTCAGGCCCAGAGCGGCGGGAAGCAGCTCCGTCAGGCGGGTGTCCATGCAGGACAGAACGGCCAATTTCTTGTCGGGATACTTGTCGGTCAGATAGCGCTCATAACGCTTCTCGGCCACAAATTGCTTGTTGTAGTCAATAATCTGGTCTATCATGGTTCTTTCATTTTTGCTGTAATGATGCCTGTCTTTGACAAGCAACATGCAAAATTAAACATTTTCCATGATAATTGTGTGTTTTTTGCGCAATAATTTGTGTCAAGGCATTAAGCCTTGATTGAACCAAACTGCTTATCGGTCTGTTTTTATGCGAATTGACGCAAAAATTATTTCTTGAATACCAGCCAGGGAATGATGCCTTTCCACTTCTCATGGGGATATTCGGTCGCGTCGCCGATGTCGTGGCGCTGACCGTCAGCACTGCGGTAGTAACTGTAGTCCTTGCCGCCGGTGATGTAGATTACATCGATGAAACCGTATTCACGCAGGGCGTCGGCAAAACCCCAGAGGGTCTCGGCATGGCGGGTGGCGATGTAGAACAGCTGGTCGCCGATGCGACCTATGGCGCGGCGTTCCACCTTGCCGTGTAGATAGTAGTGGTGGGCTATGTCACCGTCGCTCACCAGCATGAACTGCCTGAAATAGCTGCCGCCGCGCTCCACCACATAGTCTTTCACCTTGTCACTGCGTGATACGCCTATTACTTGTCTCCCGTCGGCCATCGCCATGTAGCCCAGACGGGCCTGGTCGTGCTGATATTCCTTGCCGTCCACCACCAGGGTGCCGTGGTAGCTCTTGTCGGGGCGGTGGTCGCAGGAGCGGCAGTATAGGTATACGCTGGTGTCGGCGGTGTCGGGCTCCTCAAACGTCAGGGTGGCGTGAAGCCCGTGAATGGCGTAGAAGTCGAGGGCCACGCCCAGCAGACTGTCGCTCGTCATCACCACCTGGGGCGTCTCGGCCTTCACAGGCTGCTGCAGCTTCTCGATGTTTTCCTTCGGACCCACCGACACACGACCGATGTTGTAGTAATAGTCCCACTGTCGGTAGGCATAGAGGGCAAGGAGGAAGCAGACGAAAATGGCCGCGGCTTTCAACAGGCGAACCAGCCAGCGTTTCATAGGCTGTTTGGGTGGGTTCGCCGTAGGCCGAACCTCATCATAGTCTTTCTCGATGATGAAAATGGGTTCCTCAGGCTCTTGGTTGATGATTCTGTTTATCTCGCTCATTTCTTGATGCTTCCTTTCTATCGCTGAAGTTGTTCTTTAAGTGCTTTCAAGGCATCGCGCGATACATGCACGGTATAGATGTCGCGCGCTCTCAGACTCTCGGGCGTGCCTGTCCGGGGACGGAGGTCATCGGCGGTGGGCACACGGAGCAGGTGCTTGCCGCCGAACACGATGCTTTGCTCCAACAGGTCTATTTCCTGCACATAGTTACGGTTCACTATCAAGCTGCGGCCCACACGGATGAATTGGGCAGCATTGTCCAGCAGGGCAAAGTTCTTCTCAAAATGGTTCAACTGGAACGTCAACTTGCGGCTGCGGCCGTTGATAAGCACCAGGTCGCAGTAGTTGCCGTCGGCTTTCACATACACGATGTCGTCCACTTCCACACGCATCATCATGCTCGATGTTATGATCTTAAACCACTCCATAGATACATTTATAACGTATCCATGGGTGGTTTTATTGCTTTTCGTGGAGGCTTTTAAATCGTGCCGCCCCCGGCTCGCTAATCGGTGCTCCGCTTGCTGCAGTAGTTCCACAGCAGCAGGGGCTTGCGCTCCTTGTTCACCATGTATACGATTTGGTCCATCCCGCGGCTCGCCACAGTCACACAACCGCTGCAGGCGGTGGCGTTCAGGGGAATGTACTCCTTCCAGCACATGCTGTTCACCCATTTGGCGGGGTGTATCATCAGTCCGCGGGCATAGGCGCTCTGGTTGTCCAGGTCCATGCCTTTCAATCGGTAACTGCGTTTGAGCCGGATGCCGTGGTCGCGGGTCACCATAAAACGGCCCAATGCGGAGCATTTGCTGCCGGGCTTGTTGCTGAAGCGGGCACGCTCGGCGGTGCTGCCGCCGCCGGGACCGTGCATCACATAGGTGGTGGCTATCACTTCCTGCTTCTCAAAGTCCCACATAAACATACGGGGAGTGCCCGAGGGAAGACCGTAGTCCACAAAAAGGGCGTATTTTTCGCTCATGTTGTTGGCCTTGGCATAGGCAAGGGCTTTCTCCGAACGCTCTTCCAGGGTCTTGTATTCCTTCCGGTCGGGCAAAGAGGGCAGGCGGTAGTATTTCCAAGCCCAGCGGACACCGAATATAAGGGTTGCTGTCAATACGAGTACGATGATGAGGCCACAGCCTCTCTTCTTCTTTGTCATGGTCGTATTTTTTATGGTGGGTTCTATTAATTATGTCGAGGCGATTTTTGATTTTTTAGTCGTGTGCAGAGTGTAAGTTGAAGAGGGAGTATAGCGGGCTATACGACCGATGAGACTTGACGCTATGCACCGAATAAAAACAAAAAGCGACCGAAACAAATTCTATGGAATACTGCCTTTAATATCAAACAGAATTAATAGAACACACCTTATGTTTATGTATTTATCTCAAGAAAGTATTACGATAATTTTACCCGTGCGAAGCACGATGAAAATTAAAAATATATGGTAATTACGATAATTTCTGTCGGTTCTCTGAATAACATGTAATTTATGATAATTATGACAATTTCTTTCCTTTTTCTATTTCACTGGCGGTGGTCGCCCAAGGGGTGCCAAAACGAGGTGCTGTTATAACTTTCCTTGCCGCAGCCTTCCACGGGGTTCTTTATACCGGTGGGAAGCAGTCCGCTCACCAATGTCAGAATCAGGAGGGTCCACATCACTCTTTTCAGCCATTTCTTCATCTTTTTCATATCCTTCATTTTTAATTGAAAAAAAGTATTTCTTGATTCACATTACAAATTTCCCCTTTTTACGGAAAAGGCACTAATAAAGTGCGGTCCGTTGTATGAACCTCCCCTTTCATTGTATGAATGCTCACAGGGGGACCGCTCACAGGGAAAATAATCAAGAGGATATGATTAAAAACCGCTTCTAAAGAAAAAGGGAGAAAAAGATTTACAGCCCAGAGGCTGCTATAATGCAGAGACAAATGAAAATTTTTGCGCATTACGATAATTTCTTTCCATTCCCGCACCAAGGTGCATAAACCTTTTTCCTTCTTTTTGAGAGACGCTTGCGTCTTTTTATCCTGAATCGGTCATTTGGATTGATGTCAGTACTGTATTTGTTTTAGGCAGATTGTGCACATCGATATCGAAGACGTAGCGGGCTACGTCGAGAAATAGATGTGTGCAAGGTGCCAAAAGAAATGCAGGAATGGCATTCAATAGACTGAAAAAACATAAGAACATAAAGATTGCCGGCCTAATGACCGATTTGGGTTTATCTCTTTCTGGTTTGTACAAACTTTATAATGATAATTTTTTTATCCTTTTTATTCTTTTTCTAAAGCGAAGCGTTTTTTTATCATATTATATCACCGAAGGTGCCATATTTTACACTCCTACACTCCTACCTCCTACACTCCTGAGATTAACATTCCGGATAATTCCCCTCAATATAGGCCTTGATCAGCGAGGCGTGCGACAAGGGACGGTGCCAGTCCTCCACGTCTCCGTTCGTGTTGTAGTCCAGCAGCACCACAGGCTTTGTCTTCGATATCACACGGATGGCAGTCACCAATTTCTGAACCTTATTCTCCAACACCCATTTGTAGCAGGGCAGATAAATCTTCTTGCGGGCCTCGATATATTCCAGCAACTCAGTGCCCGCAAGACCCTTGCTGTGGCCCAGACAACGGCCGAAACGGCGGGAGGTGCGCTTCATGTTCTTCATGTCCTTCTTCCAGAACAGCTGCTTGTCAACACCCGCGTTCTCAAACACCTTCAATCCTTGCCAGATGCCTTCTACAGACAGACCGTAGGTGTCAGTGAAGGGTACAGGAATTCCGCCCACAGGATAAAAGGGACTCAGCTTCACGAACTCGTCTTCTGCATGGCTCGTCACATCGATGATCATGGCATCGGGATACTTCTCACGCAGCTTCTCCATACTCTTTCGCTTCGATTCAATGTAAATCATGGTCTTCATTTGATTTGAATTTTCAACAAAATTACTCATTTTCCCCAACTTAATAATAATTTTCATCATTTTAACAACCATTTTTTTATTATTACCCAACAGCAGGCTCTTATTGTTGCCACTTTGTAGAAAAAGGTAAACTGTTTTTTCTTTTTCCCTCTTTTTTTCGTAACTTTGCATAAGTTACTACGTCTCGGCATAAAAAATGAATGAATTCATTTTGTTCTGCACTCGACTTTTCGTAACTTTGTACTCACAATAGGCCTCTTTGCCTTGCTGATTAAGTCTAATGCGCTGTCTCATAGCTGTTCTCTCCCTGCTCATGTCGTTCGTGGGCGGCTCGGTGGCTCAAGTCATGGTCACCGAACGGTACAATGTGGCTGCACTCGATGTCAGAAGCGGATTGCCGCACAACAATGTCAACCAGATCTTCGCCGACAGCCGGGGATTTATCTGGGTGGCTACCTCAGGAGGTGGCGTAGCACGCTATGATGGCTACACTTTCTTCAAACCGGTCATGGGCGGCGACAGAGCGGCTGAGAGCATTTCCTGCAGGGCCGTGGCCGAGGATGGATTCCACCGCCTCTGGGTGGCCTATGACGAGGAAACGCTCGTCATCGACCTTAATACCATGCAGTGTGTAGTGCCCGAAGATACCAAAACCGACATCGCCCGCTTCCTCAAAAAACCTTCCGTCAAAGTCTACTGCGATACGCAGGGTGGCCTCTGGCAGGTCACCGGCGACAGCATCTTCCGCTATTCGTTCAACCAGAAGGGGCAGGTGAGCCGCATCGCTGCTTGTGGATACAGGGCCAACACACCAGATATCACCATCTGCGATATCGACAACAATGGCTCTGTCTGGGTCACCGTCGAAAACGGCCTCTACCGCATCTCTGAGATGGAGGGCAAACTGGTCAGAAAGACGGTCGCACCGGCTTTCGCCCAACTGAAAGGGGCCTTCATCACAGGTCTGCTCAAGGTGGACAAGACGGTGTGGATCTCCACCAACAATGGGCTCTTTGCCTACAATCTCTACAACAGCACACTGTCTTCCTTCCATCATACCACCGACCCGCAATCGCTGCCGCACGACTTCACCACGGCGCTCGCTATGTCGCCCGAAGGTCAACTCATCGTGGGCACCTTGGGGGGCGTCTGCGTCATGAACAGTGCCAAGACTGGGTTCCTGCGGTGGAACTCTTCCTCCGAACCGCTGCCCATGCCGAGCGATTTCGTCCATTGCCTCCTCGTCAGAGACCGACAGGTGTGGATTGGCACCGAGACGGCGGGCGTCGTAAAACTATCGCCGCAGCCTTTCTTGCTGCGAAACTTCGCTCATTCTGCCAATCTGCAGTCCATCTCGCCCAATCCGGTCAATGCGATCTATGTGGAACCCGACGGCACACAGTGGGTGGGAACCGTCGAGGGGGGACTCAACCGGAAAGCACCGGGTGGGGGATTCTCTCATCTCACCATGGCCAACTCTGGTCTCTCGCACAATTCGGTCTCACTGCTCGAACCGGACAACAAGCGCCGCCTGTGGGTTGGCACATGGGGTGGGGGGCTCAACTGCGTCTCCCTTGACCAGCCCGCAAAGGTGCAAAAGGAAAAACTCTCCGGCGAAATGGCGCACCTCGTCAACTATATCGGGGCAATGGCTTATGATAAGTACAATGGGGGGCTTTGGATAGGGGCCAACGATGGGGTCTTCTTCTACGACCCGGAAAAGGGGCAACTGTCCGACCCCTTCCAGGGCAACCGCAATGTCCGTGGATGCATCGGGTCTATCATCGATGCCGACCGGCATCTCTGGATAGGATGCATCACAGGGGTGTGTGATATCAACCTCAACAAGAGGGATGCAAAGGGGCAGTTCCCTGTCAGGAGACTGTATTTCAAACTCGATAACCCTGACTCCAGAATCCTCGAGAAAATCAGCTGCTTCTGCCTCGCCAAGGATGGCTCGCTGTGGATGGGCTCCAACGGCTATGGTCTCTACCACCGGGTGGTGGACAAAAAAACGGGTAAGGAAAAGTTCCTTTGCTTCTCCACCGACAAGGGACTGGCCAACAATTCGGTCAAGGGCATTGCCGAGGACGTGCAGGGCAGGCTCTGGATTACTACCGAGAATGGCCTCTCAGTCTATGACCCGCAGTCCGACACCTTTTCTAATTATTATGAGAAGGACGGACTGCTCAGCCAGCAGTTCTACTTCAACTCGGCGGTCCGTGGCCCCGACGGCACCATTTTCCTGGGCTCCGTGGGCGGACTGATGGAGATGAGGGGACAGAATGATGACTTCAACACACCCATGCGGCTCACCTTCACCCGACTCGATGTCGACAACCAGACGGTCTCTTCGCTAAACAGTCGTATCCTCGATGCGGATATCTCACAGGCTAAGAAAATACGCCTGCATGAGTCCAATAAGTCGATGGTCATCTATTTCTCCACACTCACCTTCATGGGGAGCGAGCAGGAACATTTCTACTACCGCCTCCGGGGATTCGAGGACGACTGGATTCCGCTCAAGCAGGGCGAGCATTCGGTCAGATACACCAACCTCAGGGCGGGCAACTATACCTTCGAGGTGAAATGCACGGGACCGGGAAAGTCCGACGGACAGGTCATCAGCATCCTTGTCGATGTGGCGCCTTACTTCTGGCGCTCGTGGTGGTTCCTGCTCCTCGTCACCGTGGCGGCGCTGGCGGCGCTCTCGCTCGTCTACCGCCGCTATGTGGAACGACTCCGCAGGAAAGAGGCCGAAAAACTGCTCACACCCATCAGAAAGGTGCTCGACGAGTCGGAGGCGCCCGAACAGCTCCTCTCACAAATCCATACCATCATCGACTCGCACAAGTCGCTCCAGCAGAGCATTCACCGTAGCATCGAGGCGGACAATGAGGATACCATGCGCCGGAAAATGTCGTTCATGGAAAAGGCCATGGCGGTCATGGAGCAGAATTATTCGAACAGCGAGTTCGGCATCGAACAGTTTGCCGAGGCGGTGGGCATGAGCCGTAGCCAGGTGTCTAAACGCCTGCACGAGGAGACGGCACTCAGCACGGGGCAGTTCATACGCAACTACCGACTCAACATGGCACGCAAAATGCTCGTCGAAAATGTGGCTCACCGCAACATCGCCGAAATCGCCTACAAGGTGGGATTCAATGATCCCAAATACTTTACCCGGTGTTTCACCAACCTCTATGGGGTGAGCCCGAGCAACTATATCGAAAAAAATGAGGAGGTGGACAAAAATCCACCGAAAATAGGGTGAAAATGAGCGGATTTTCGTAAAAATCGCATTTTGTCCACCTTATTTGCGCATTTGTCCACCATGCATAGACCTTATATATTTATCTTTGCAACCAAATCTTTAACAATACCATAATTCTAACTATTAAACAATTCACAATGCTTAAACAATTTAAATTCTCTGTGGTGCTTTTCTTAAGCGTCGTGGGGGGAATTGTGGCTTCTACAGTTCCAGTCCAGGCTGCGATAGCACAGAATCAGACTATTAAAGTTAGCGGCCAAATCGTCGACCAAGACAATGAGCCGCTCATTGGAGCTACTGTACAGGTCAAGGGGGCCAGCACCGGAACCGTGACCGACCTCGACGGTAACTTCTCGTTGGATGCTCCGGCCAATGCGGTCCTCGTGGTCAGCTACGTGGGATACCAGGACCAGGAAATCGCTGTGCAGGGTCGTGCCATCCTCGGCACCATTCAGCTCGAGTCCGACAACCAGGTGCTCGAACAGGTGGTCGTCGTGGGTTACGGTACACAGAAAAAGGCCGACCTCACGGGTTCGGTCTCTGTGGTCAACGCCGATGAGATGAAGCGTGTTTCCAACTCCAACATCTCTACCATGCTCGAGGGTAAGGTGGCCGGCGTGCAGATTACGTCCGACGGTCAGCCGGGTGCCGACCCCGCCGTCCGCATCCGTGGTATCGGCTCCTTCGGAAGCACCGCTCCGCTCTATGTGATCGACGGTGTTCCCATGGGTACTACCATCCGCGACTTCTCGCCTAACGACATCGCTACCATCCAGGTGCTCAAGGATGCTTCCGCAGGTGCTATCTATGGTTCTCGTGCCGCTAACGGTGTGGTCATCATCACCACCAAGAACGGTAAGAAAGACCAGCCGCTCAAAGTCGACTACAAGGGTTACTTCGGTGTCGACCGCATCTCCAAGAACGTCTACGACGTGATGGACGCCAACCAGTACAGCCAGTACCTCGGTAAGGCTTGTGAAAACTCCGCCACTCCTCTCGCCGGTGGATACCACTTCGACGCTGAGGCTGGTAGATATGTCTTCCAGGATGCTACCAACACCGACTGGTTCGACGAGGTGTTCAAGACGGGTATCCGCCAGAACCACAACGTCAACTTCAGCGGCGGTAGCGCCAACAATACCTACAACGTGGGTCTCGACTACTTCAACCAGAAGGGTACCCTCGAGGGCGCTGGTCCTAACTACGAGCGCTTCACGGCCCGCGTCAACAACACAATGGAGACCAAGTTCATCAAGTTCCGCACCAGCCTCGTCTACTCGCACTCCAGCCAGGACGGTATGGGCCTCTCCAATGCTTCTGAGTATGTACAGGGCCTCTACGGCGATGTGACCAACGTGCTCCGCGGCACGCTCCTCATGCAGCCTACCATCAAGGCGTATGATGAGAACACTTGGGTGCTCGACGACAAAGTGGGCTCGGCCAGCAGCTTCAACTACGATGCCTATGGCTACGGTGTCTACTACGACACCATCCACGGCGATATCTCGGCTTCCAACCCGCTCCTCGTCAACAACCTGCTCACCCGCAACACCATCGTCGACCGCCTCGTGGCTACCGGCTCGGCCGATGTCGACCTGCTCAAGATGATTGGTTTGGAAAGCAAGAACCATCACCTCAACTACAAACTCAACCTCTCTTACAGCAAGACGCACGCCAAGGACAACACTTGGGTGTCGGCCTGGATTCAGAGCAACCGTGTTTACCTCGACAAGAGCAATGAGAAACTCACAAAGGGTACCCGCACTTATGCTGATGCCCTGATTGAGAATACGCTTACTTACGACGGCACCATGGGCCTGCACCATGTCAACCTGGTGGTGGGCCAGACTTACGAGGAGGAAACCACCGACAACCTCACCGCTTGGGGTGTCAACTTCCCGGAGCCTTACTACCTCCAGATTAACAATGCCGGAACACGCGATGCTTCCTCGTCCGAGTTCAAGCATGGTCTTGCTTCTTATATCGCCCGTCTCAACTACGACTTCGACGGCAAGTACCTCCTCTCGGCCATCGTGCGCCGCGACGGTAGCTCCCGACTCACCAAGGACATTCGCTGGGAAACCTTCCCCTCTGTCTCCGTGGGTTGGCGCTTCGACAAGGAGAAATTCTTCCCCATCGACCGCAACATTATTAATATGTTCAAGATTCGTGGTAGCTACGGTGTGCTCGGTAATGAGAACATCGGCGAGTACCAGTTCCTCGCTACCATGAACCGTAACAACATGACCTATAGCTTCGGCAACAATGTGGTCACCGGTTCGGCAGTCTCCACCTTCGTCAACGAGCGCATCGCATGGGAGAAGAAGAAGACGGCCAACGTGGGTATCGACCTCGCTCTCCTCAACAACCGTATCGAGTTCACCGCTGAGTGGTACAAGAATACTTCCGAGGACCTGCTCTACAATGTCCCCGTGCCGGCAAGCGCTGGTGTGGCCAACACCTCCGTTACCATGAACGCTGCTTCTATGGAGAACAGCGGTTTCGAGTTCTCCGCTACATACCGCAACTTCGACCATCCGCTCAAGCATGAGATTAGTGCCAACCTGAGCACACTCAAGAATAAGGTCACTTCGCTCGGTTTCGGTACCGAGAGCTACATCACCGGCGCTTACGCCACCTTCGTGGGCGAGGAAGTGGGCCAGTTCTATGGATGGAAATACCAGGGTATCGCACGCACACAGGCCGACCTCGACGACCATGCCAAGCAGCCGGGCGCTCAGGTGGGCGACTGCCTCTATGAGGATATCAGCGGTCCTAACGGTGAGCCCGATGGTGTCATCGATGCTTACGACCAGACAGTGCTCGGCAGCGGTCTGCCCAAGATCAACTTCGGTCTCAGCGCTCACCTGGCTTACAAGAACTTCGACCTGAGCATCTCTACCTTCGGAGCACTCAACTACCATGTGTCCGACGATATCTACAACAGCCTCAACTCTTGCTACGGACCTGGCAACAAGGATGTGGCCATGCTCGACGCCAACCGCTGGTCGGACGACGGTATGACTTACCTCTCCAATGTGCCCCGTACTTATTACTCCAACAATGCCACACTGGCTTGGAACGACCTCTTCAGCAAGCGCAAAATCCAAAACGCTGCTTACTGGAAAATCGCCAACGTCGAACTGGGATACAACTTCCCCGACAAGTGGTTCCATGGCTATGTAGAGGGCGTGCGCGTGTATGTCTCCGCTCAGAACCTCTTCACCTTCACCGGTTATGATGGCTACAATGTAGACTACGCCGGCGGTACCTTCACTCCGGGCTACAACTTCTGCTCCTTCCCGAGCGCTCAGAGCTTCATGGCTGGTATACTCTTCTCATTCTAATTTGGCAAACACGACAAGATATACTGACAACCTTATTTAATATAAGTATACGATATTATGAAATTATATAAATTTTCACTGGCTCTCTTAGTGGGCCTCAGCACGCTTACTTCGTGCGAAGACAAGCTGGATCTCACCAACCCCAACCAGCAGACCACGGGTACCTTCGGCAACGTGGCCGAGGAACTCGAGGAGTGCGTCGTGGCTTGCTACAACCACATCCGTATGGAGGGTACCTACGCACGCGTGGGCTATAACATCGATGTGTGCCGCGGCGACGAGGTGTGGAACTCCTCACAGGTTTGGTATCAGCCGTTCGACGAACTCAACGACCCCATCACCGACGAAATCTGTCAGTGGTCATGGCGCGACTGGTATTATACCATCAATGTGTGCAACTATGTCATCACCAAGTGCGGAGAGGACGATGCCGCCCTCACCGAGCAGTTCCGCCGCATCAAGGGACAGGCGCTCTTCATCCGCGGACTGGCTTACTACAACCTGGCCGGCTACTACCAGAACCCGCCGCTCATCACCGACTATAACAGCTATTCTACACTCGACGGACTCTACTCCGAGAACAGCTCCTACGACGATGTGCTCACACAGGTCGAGGCCGACTTCACCGAGGCTATGAACCTCCTGCCTTCACGCGACGAGGGCGGCGAGTGGGCCAAGGGACGTGCCACCAAGGGCGCTGCAGCTGGCTACTATGCCCGCACACTCATGGTGCGCCATAAGTACAGCGAGGCGCTCACCGTGCTCAAGGCTATCATCAACCAGCAGTATGGCTCCTACAGCCTCATGGCCAACTACGGCGACAACTTCCGCGAGGGTCCTGAGTTTGAGAACAATGCCGAGAGCCTCTTCGAGGTGCAGTTCCTCGACTATGGCACACAGGGCACCGACGATGAGTGGACACCGGTCAACACCAGCGCCAACGCTACACAGGGTCACGCCATCGAGTCCAACTTCGGTCCTGGCGACTTCGGCGGATGGGCCGACCTCTCCGCTTCGCCCTGGCTCTACAACCTCTTCAAGGCTGAGCGCACCGTCAACGGTAGCCTCGATCCGCGCCTCTACTGGACTATCGGTACCTATGAGCCCGAATGGGACGGCTTCGAGTATGGCAACGTGTGCTATGCTACTCCTATGAGCGCCACCGAGAATGTGATTACCAACAACAACTACGGTGGTCTGCCCATCGCCAAGAACACCAACCTCCGCACCGGACTCTACGAAAAGGTGGTTACCGGTCTGCACTGCGGTATCAACCTCCGCATGATGCGCTACTCCGATGTGCTCCTCCGCGCTGCTGAGTGCGAGAACGAGGTCAACGGTCCTACACAGCAGGCCATCGACTGGATCAACCAGGTGCGCACCCGCGCCAACCTCGCTCCGCTCCGCCTCGCCGACTTCAACTCGCGCGACAAACTCTTCGAGCAGATTGCCAATGTGGAGCGTCCTAAGGAGTTCGGTTGCGAGTTCGGACGTGGCTTCGACCTCATCCGCTGGGGATTCTTCTACTCCGCCGACCGCCTGCTCCAGATCAAGCAGCATGGCACCTTCCGCCGTTCTACCGACCGCTCAAGGGTGAAAGAGCCTGTCAACTATGCCGACATCGCTAACGACAGCGAGCTCAAGAGCTCTTATGATACTTACCTCCCGGGACATGAGTTCCTGCCTATCTATCAGGGCACTCTCAACGACAACCCCAACCTCAGGGGCAACTCGGCCAACGAGGGTACCGACAACTCGACCTACTTCCAGCAGAATGGTTGGACCGTTCACCCTGTAGTCGACTTGAGCAAATAAGATAACTAAAACCTTTAATTTCACAATAACAGATTATGAGAAATCTAAATAAATTAGCAGCTGTATGCTTCGCTGCCGCTATGGGAGCCATGGTTCTTACCGGCTGCGAGGGAGGCGACCTCTTCGGAGTGGATTCTCCCGACTGGCTCTCCTCCAGAGCCGACTCTATTGCCAATGCCAAACAAGGCAGCGATGAGCCGGAACTCGAAGGCATGGAAGAGGATGTGTATACCGTAGGAGCTACCGACTTCTCTACCGGATGGTGGGCTGCCTTCTCTAAGTATTATCAGATTCCCGACGGCCAGGTGTGGAATGCTATCTTCAACCTCACCATCAATCCCAGCGCTTCCAATACGTTTAAGAACTTCGCACTCATCCTCACCAACGATGAGGACCGTGGCGCTGCCAACTATTTGGAGTATGGCGCAATCCGCTACGACAACCAGCCCAGCGGCAACTCTGAGTGGGGCAACTATATCGACCGCTCATTAGTGGAGAGTAATCTTACCTTCGGCACCGATACCGACGCCGGTGTCGACAAACTCGGGGGTAGGGTGGTGCTCACCGTCGACCGCTCCAATCCCAATGCCTTCGTCGTGAGAATGACCAACGGTACCGTCACAAAGACGTATACGGCCAAGTCGGCACTGCCCAACCTCAATGCCGATGCTTCCAATACCACCATCCGCTGCTTCATCGTGCCCGAGGGCTCTTACATCAACTTCCTCCAGTCCAACATCGAGCCGATTGGCGGATTCACCTCGGCAGAGGACAAGCAGCCGGTGTCCATGACGCTCAACAGCGTGCCCAAGAAGGTGCTCCAGGGTGTCGAGCTCAACGAGGCTATGAAGAATGTCACTGCTACCGTCGAGTTCGAGCAGGCTGTCTCCAAGACCGTCAATGCCGACGAACTCCAGTTCCAGGCTATTCCTAACTTCACCGAACTGGGCAAGAAGACCCTCATCGCTGTCTATAACAAGAGCTATAAGGGTGAGTACTGCGCTCAGCCGGTCATCGCCACCGCCGACTTCGAGGTGGTCGACAAGATGTACAAGTGCATCGGTAACTCCGACAACAGCTCTAAGTTCTGGGAGGCTCACTCCGATAATATCAAGGTGGAACCGGGCATGACCTTCGTCAGCAACTTCACCAACTACTCGAGCTGTGGAGCCAACTGGAACAACTTCTGCGTCGTGCTCGTCAAGGCCGACAATACGGAGTATGCTGTGGTGCGCGCCGACAACTATGGTTGGGGCACGGGCTACGATGCCTGCACACACACCACCAATGCTGAAGCCAATTGGGATGAGTGGCGCGCTGCCATGGACGGCGCCAAGGTCACAACGTATGTCACCAACAATGGCGACGGTACGGCCGATGTCAAGGCTGTCATGGTGGGTAACAACGGTGTCACCTACACCCAGGAGTACAAGGGCATCAACACGGTCGATCCCAACGACTTCTACTTCCGCTTCACCATCGACAACAGCCACATCGAGTTCGACGACGTGGTGGGCAATGAGGACAACACCACTCCGTTCTGGGAGGCTCACTCCACCATGATGCAGGTGCCTGTAGGCAAGACCTTCGCTACCCGCTTCAGAAACTATACCTCCGGCGCCAGCAACTGGAACAACTTCTGCGTGGTGCTCACACGCGAGGACAACTCTGAGTATGCTGTGGTGCGTGCCGACAACTTTGGTTGGGGCGACTGCTACGGTGCTTGCACACCGAGCGGCGGACAGGCCGACTGGCCTACATGGCTCAAGGCTATGGACGATGCCCTCGTCACCGTATCGGTAACCAACAAGGGCGGCTCGGCCGACGTGAAGGCGGTCATGGTGGGCAACGACGGCGTAACCTATACCCAGGATTACATCGGCATCAGCCCCATCGATGGCGACAACCTCTACTTCCGATTCACCATCGACAACAGCCATATCATCTTCGAATAGGTATCTTGAGATATGAGAAAACTTTCTAGACTGTTTTGTCTCCTGTGCGCAGGCCTCCTCACGGTGGCCTGCGGCAGCGACGACGACGGCGATGAGCCGGGAGGCGGCGGCGGGTCTACACCTGACCTCTCCGTCACTACACCGGTCGTCTCCAATGTCTCGTCTTCTTCGGCCACCGTCTCGCTCTCGGTCAAGGGCATGGCCATCGTGGCCCGCGGACTGTGCTACGGCAAGGCGCCGAATCCTACGGTCAACGACCAGAAGATTACGGGTTCCTCAGCCGATATGAACATCTCGCTCACAGGCCTTGAACCGTCCACCACTTACCATGTGAGGGGCTACGGACAGACCAGCGCCGGCATCAAGTATTCCGACGATGTGTCGTTCACCACCAGTGCCGACACGGGCGGCGAGGAGGAGCAGACGGAAGGTCCTGAGGCGCTCAAGCGCGTCAGCGTCCACGACCCGAGCGTCGTCTGGGAACCGTCCACGAGCAACTACTACATCTTCGGCTCGCACCGCGCGGCTGCTCGTTCCACCAACATGATGACATGGGTTCCCTTCACCGCTCCCTGGCAGACGGCTACCAGCACCAACGCGGCCAACGCTGATGCGTTCACCTCACCGGCTGTCGTCAAGGTGAAGAAGGGTGGAGTAGAGGTCGACCTGCCTAAGTTCAATGCGTTCGCATGGTCCAAACGGGGCAGCAACAACTACTCTGTCGACGGCAATATGTGGGCACCGGATGTCATCTACAACAAGTCGATGAACAAGTGGTGTATGTACCTCAGCATCAACGGCGATGCTTGGTATTCGAGCATCATCATGCTCACGGCCGACAAAATCTCTGGTCCGTACCGCTATCAGGCTCCTGTCGTGATTAGCGGCTTCTACTCGGGCACGGCCTATAAGGATACCGACCTCGAACTGGTGCTGGGCGCACAGGACAAGCTGCCCTCTCGCTATGCTACGGGCAACCGCTGGGGCAACCGCTATCCCAACTGCATCGACCCCTGCGTGTTCTATGATGAGAACGGCAAACTGTGGATGTCTTACGGATCCTGGAGCGGAGGCATCTGGATGCTGGAGCTCAACGAGGAGACTGGTCTGCGCGACTATGATGTGGAATACACCCTCACGGGCAATGGCGACGGTATCACCGTCGACCCGTATTTCGGCAAGAAAATCGCCGGTGGCTACTATGTGTCGGGCGAGGCTTCCTATATCGAGTATATCGGGGGCTACTACTTCCTCTTCATGACGTATGGCGGTCTGGCTGCCGGTGGTAATCCCAGCGATTACAACAATGGTGGATACCAGATGCGTGTGTTCCGCTCCAAGAACCCCGACGGTCCCTACCTCGACGCCAAGAACGATCCGGCTGTCTTCAGCCAGTATTTGCTCAACTTCGGTCCCAAGGAGAACGACAACAACCGGGGTGTCAATATCTTCGGTGCTTATTCCAACTGGGGCTACCAGACGGTGGGCAACTATGGCGAGCGCTCGCAGGGCCACAACAGCATCATCGCTGCTGAGGACGGACGCACTTATCTCGTCTACCATACGCGCTTCCAGAATCTAGGCGAGGGCCACGAGGTGCGCGTGCACCAGGTCTTCCAGAACGAGGATGGTTGGCTGGTCGCTGCTCCGTTCGAGTATACGGGCGAGCGCATAAAGAGTGCGGATATCGCTGCCAAGCAGAAGATTGCCACGGCCGACATCCCTGGCAATTACAAACTGCTGGTGCACAACTACAAACTTGACCACACCACCAAGGCGTTTGCTTCGCCGCAGGATATCACGCTCAATGCGGATGGTACCATCACCAGCGAGAAAATCAACGGCAAGTGGTCGGTCAAGGAGGGCACCTCTTATATCACCATCAACATCGGTCAGGAGTACAAGGGTGTGATGATTGAGCAGACCTTGGAGCCGACGAACCAAAAGGCTCCCTGCTTCACCGCTCTCCGCAGCGCCACCGGTGTCACCATCTGGGGATACAAAGTTTCAGCCAACTAAAAGGGCCTCTCCCTCTTAAACGAATCGGTCATTAGGAATGACATCATAAGTATGTCGCCCTAATGACCGATTTTATATTTAAACTACGGATTTCTCTGATATTTAGAATTAAACTACGGATTTCTCTGATTCATCTGATATTTAGAATTAAACTACGGATTTCTCTGATTCATCTGATATTTAGAATTAAACTACGGATTTCTCTGATTCATCTGATATTTAGAGTTAACTACGGATTTCTTTGATTCATCTGATATTTAGAATTAAACTACGGATTTCTCTGATTCATCTGATATTTAGAATTAAACTACGGATTTCTCTGATTCATCTGATATTTAGAGTTAACTACGGATTTCTCTGATTCATCTGATATTTAGAGTTAACTACGGATTTCTCTGATTTATCTGATAGTAAATTGAAATATTAGTTAGAAGAACGAACATTCCTTCTTTACTTTTTTTTCCTTTTTGAGAATGCCTTGGCATTTTTTCATTGCTTCGGCTATCTGCTCGTTTGGTTTTTATTTCTTTTTCCTAAGCGAAGCGTTTTTTAATCATCTCCTCTTCGTTGATAGTCACCCCAACAGAAATTCCCATAATTCTCGTAATTATCCATTTTATAAGTAACTTTATTTCCTCACTAATCAATTATGATAATTTTACCCGTGCGAAGCACGATGAAAATTAAGAATTTATGGTAATTACGATAATTTCTGTCGATTCACTCAATAACACTAAATTTCTGATTATTATGATAATTTCTTTCCATGTTTCTATTCACCATCCCTGATTATTTCTTTCCTTGCCTCAGTTCACCATTCAGCCACTCCTTTAACTCTCACTCCAAAGTATTATGATAATTTTACCCGTGCGAAGCACGATGGAAATTAAAATTTTATGGTAATTATGGGAATTTCTGTCGATTCTGTCAATAACACTAAATTTCTGATTATTATGATAATTTCTTTCCATGTCTCTATTCACCCCCCTGACAATTTCTTTCCTAGCCTCAGTTCACCATTCAGCCACTCCTTTAACTCTCACCCCAAAGTATTATGATAATTTTACCCGTGCGAAGCACGATGGAAATTAAGAATTTATGGTAATTACGGGAATTTCTGTCGATTCTCAGCCCAATCCGTAGTTAAAAGAAAATTATCCTAGTAAAAAATCAGCCCAATCAGAGAAATCCGTAGTTTTTAAAATATATCCTAGTAAAAAATCAGTCCAATCAGAGAAATCCGTAGTTTTTTTTGTTAAATTTGCACTCACCGATTATAATCTGAACAGTCTATGAAAGTTTCATTCCTCACAGCAGCCCTCGTCCTGCTTCCTTTCTTCACCAGTTCCGCACAGAATCCGCAGTCAGATGTCGCCACAGTCGCCTCGCCCGACGGCCGCCTCGTGGTCTCCATCGGTACCGACAGCGGCCAGCCCTTCTATTCCGTAGTTTACGACGGCATCCCCTTCCTTCAGCAGTCTTCCCTCGGCTTGGTCACCGATTTCGCCAATGGCTCCCGCAATATGTCCTTGGGCAGCGTCAGCACCGGCAGCGTCAGCAAGGACTATACGCTGGCACAGGCCAAGGTGTCTAAGGTGCATTATGTGGCCAATCAGGCCGATGTCGAGTTCCACGGCCCCGATTTCCGCTATTCCGTCACCTTCCTCGTCTCCGACCATGACGTGGCTTTCCGCTATACTGTGCCCCGTCAGAAGGACGACAATCCCAAGTGTGCCGTCATCCGCCAGGAAAAAACATCCTTCCGCTTCCCCGACGGCACCACCACCTTCCTCTGCCCGCAGATAGGGCCGTTCACGGGTTGGGAACGCACCAAGCCGTCCTACGAGGAGGAGTACAAGGCCGACCGTCCCATGACGGAGAAGTCGCAGTTCGGCTTGGGCTATACCTTCCCCTGCCTCTTCCGTTTGGCCGATAGCGGCTGGGCATTGGTGTCGGAGACGGGTGTGTCGAGTGCCTACTGTGCCTCGCGACTCAGCGATTTCGACCCGCTCCATGGCTATTCCATCGCCTTCCCGGAGCAGGGCGAGTTCAACGGCATCGGCTCTTCCGAACCGGGCATCCCGCTGCCGGGCTGCACGCCTTGGCGCACCATCACCCTTGGGCGCTCACTCCAGCCCATCGTGGAGACCACCGTTCCCTTCGATGTGGTCGAGCCGCTCTATGAACCCACGGCGCCTTTCCAGTCGGGCCGCTACACCTGGAGCTGGCTCATCTGGCAGGACAATTCCATCAACTACGACGACCAGGTGCAGTTCATCGACCTCGCTGCGGCCATGGGATTCGAGTTCTGCCTCGTCGACAATTGGTGGGACCGTAACATCGGCCGTGAGCGCATGGCGGAGCTCTCCCGCTATGCGCAGAGCAAGGGCGTACGCCTCATGCTGTGGTACAACTCAAACGGATTCTGGAACGATGCGCCGCAGACACCGCGCGACTGCCTCTCCACATCTTATGCCCGCGAGCGGGAGATGAAATGGCTCAAGAGCATCGGTGTGGCGGGCATCAAGGTAGACTTCTTCGGGAGCGACAAGCAGGAGACCATGCGGCTTTATGAAGACATTCTGGCCGATGCCAACCGCTACGGCCTGCAGGTCGTCTTCCACGGATGCACCATACCGCGCGGATGGGAGCGCATGTATCCCAATTATGTGGCCAGCGAGGCGGCTTTGGCCTCGGAAAACCTTTTCTTCACCCAGTACCACTGCGACAAGGAGGGCTTCGAACTCACCATGCATCCTTTCTCTCGCAATGCCGTGGGAGCACTCGACTGGGGCGGCATCATCATGAACCGCCGCATGAGTCGCGACAACAACAGCCGCCACTACCGCCGTTCTTCCGATACCTTCGAGATGGCCACGGGCATCGTCCTGCAGACTGCGGTCAACTGTGTGGCCATGCAGCCCAATAACCTCGGTGAACTGCCGCAGCATGAGCTCGACTTCCTCCGCTCGCTGCCCACTACCTGGGATGAGACGCGTTTCATCGATGGCTATCCCACGCGCTATGCCGTCATCGCCCGCCGCCACGGCGACACCTGGTACGTAGGTGGAATCAACGGCACCGACCGTCCCCTCACCCTCACCCTCAACCTCCCCATGCTCGCCGGACAGACCGCCGCCTTCTACACCGACCGCCCCGCCGCAAAATCAGAAAATGCACTCCCCGAGTCCTACCTCACCACCCTAAAAATAGACAAGAAAGGCCGTGCCAAAGTCACCCTCCAGCCCATGGGCGGCCTCATCCTTGTGAAATAGAAGAAAGAGTAGAATTAAAAGTAGAAGTAATAGTAGCAAGATATTTTCCCACCAGCATCCCCAACCCTCTAATTCACAGCTAATTAACTCCCCGCCCCTTGCAGGGTAGAGGGCAGGGGTGGGGTCTCTGCCAAGGAAAGCGCCTATAAAAAAAACATGGAAGGTTCCGGCCAAGGAGATAGAAAAGGCAGAATGTCTAAGAAAAGAATATTTTGACAATAAATAATAACATAATAACTATGAAACTTTACACTTTAGATGAATTGAAAGACAGAGATCTCTGTCAGATTGGAACACCTGAGCGCGATGAATTTGAAGCACAGGTAAAAGAAGATATTTATGCATATCAAATTGGTGTGGCAATAAAACAAGTTCGTCTTCAAAATAATCTTACACAGGAACAATTAGGAGAACGTATTGGAGTAAAAAAATCACAAATATCTAAATTGGAAAGAGGTAAGAGTGCAACAATTTCTACACTAAGCCGTGTCTTTAAAGCACTTGGAATATCCAGTGCCTCATTAGATCTTGGTCAATATGGTAGAGTTGCTTTGTGGTAAACAACTTCTATATAGCATCCACAACCCTCTAATCCACAGGTAATTAACTCCCCGCCCTTGCAGGGGAGAGCAGGGGTGGGGTCTCTGCGAAAAATAGATTAAAGATTAAAGATTAAAAATTAAGATTCAACTATTAGTAAAAGGAAGACATGACCAACCTGAGAATGAATAAAAATTTTTGATTAATTTTTAAACTAAATTTTTGTATAATTTCTGCCCGAAGGGCACCCCCAAGAAAAAGGTGCGCTGCAGGCGCACCCCCCCAATCAAGATTTTTGCTAGAGGCAACATTGGTATCTTCCTGACCAATAGGACTCCATGTCTCGCCATTCAGATCAAGGTCTGCCGTCAACTTGACGGTCTGGCCTGCATAGTTGTTTCCAGCGTTCACAGCATCACGGAAGGCCTTGAGCTGCTGAACAGTGGAAATTTCAGTCACATTCTGAGCAGATACCATGCTTGCCGCTATAGCCAATAGGGGCAAGCACAACAATCTAATCCAAAGTTTCATAATGTTAATAATAAAAATAAATATGGTTTAAAAAATCGATTAATCTATATCCTAAAACACATCACACACTTCAATTCCGTGCATTAATTCGAATTTCGGTGCAAAATTTTTATTTTTTTCTTAATATCAGTAATATTTTCCTACCATATTTTAATACTTTTAAAAAAAGAGGAAAGAAAAACAAATTTTCTCTCCTCTTTTGTATGTTCTGGTGGTCATTCTTCTACTGAATGGTCCACGTCTTCACCAAAAGTCTCTTCCGATAAGTCTTTGAAGAAATCGTGTTGCAGCACCACGCTGATGCGTTGCAGGAGTGCGCAGTCGATGTCTTTTCTTTTCAGAATCTTATAGGCGTTGGTGCGCTCGCACGGTATCTGCTCCGATAGCCATCGGGCATTCTTCTTTAGCTTTGTAAGTTCGGCTTTGATTCTCTCTCCAATATTCATGATGGTTGTTGTGGTTGCTCACCCCGTGGGGTGATAGGTTAGTTGCCGTTATAGGCAGAATTGATTATTATTAACCCAAATCGGTTATTAGGATTGATGCCAGTTCTGTATTTGTTTTAGGCAGTTTGTGCACTTCGATATCGAAGGCGTAGCGGGCTACGTCGAGATATTGATGTGTGCAAGGTGTCAAAAGAAATGCAAGAATGGCATTCAATAGACTGAAAATCCATAAGGACATAAAGATTGTCGACCTAATGACCGATTGGGGTTTAAAGCACCCCTCACCTCAGGCATGTAGGGGAGGGGTGCCTGCGTTAAGGATTACTCACCTGTTGAGGTGTCCCAGATAGAAGAATTAGTTTCGTCATTATCTCCTTCCTCAAACTCGAGATTTTGATTGTTCGTATCAAAAGTACTCGCATCTGGACCAGGACCAACAGGGGGTTGCATGATAGTTCCTAATTTAACTATTACAGTTTCTGGAACAGCATAATTCTTTTTCATATTTCTATATTATTTAATATATAATTTCTTTGTCTGACCGTTCTTGTATCGGATGATATTGACACCTTTCACAGGATTATCAACCTTTACACCGCCAAGTGTATATATACCCTCAATTTCAAGGTTGTCAAGAGCATTTGTTGATATCTGATCAGTATCTCCATCATTTTCAACAATTACAAAGTTGATGTTGCCGTAGTCACTATAATCCGTTCTAGGTGTAGGTTTAATATACCATCTGTACGAGCCTAATTTCGCATTAGCCGTATTCCAGCATATTTCACCACTTTTCATAGCAAGGAATTCATGCTCTTTCGTACTTACCAGTGATTGGAGGTTGCCATAGAAATCATAATTATACTCAGTAGTCCTCAGATTCAGTCTGCTGCTGTTGTCCTCAGGATATACCTTATCTATTCCAGTAGCTGTAAATTCATAAGAACCGCTTTGTTTGGGCTTAACGAAATATGGCCTGTTTGCAGACAATTTCGAGCCTTCAGCAAGTGTTGTGTAATAAATGTATATCGTTTCGGTATTACCTACTTCACCTGCTTCAGCAGCAGAGGCAATCATACTTATTTTGTAGAAGGTAAAGTTCTCATTGTCCTCAGCCGTTATCGTATAATCGAAGGGCACATACCATGCCTGCATGTTGGTGTTTCCAAACGTACGCTTATAAGTCACAGAGGTACATTCCTTTCCTTCAGGATAGGGATAAGGCTTTCCATCTACCAGCTCAACGAGCACCTCTTCAGCTTTCTTCTTGATGATAATCTCATCGGCGGTCTCTTCTCTTACGAAGCCTTCACCTGCGGTCACATTGTCGGCGGTGAAGCCGTTCTTGGTGATAACCAGCGGTTTGCTCACCTCAACAGCCTCGGTAGTGGTCTGGTGCAGCTTGATGCTCCAGCCTTCCTCCACCTGAGCGATGGTTCTGCTCAGCGCGTCGGTGCCCTTGTAGTAGCCCCAACGCTGCTCACCCTTCATCAGGCAGGCCACATAGTCGGATTCTTTCTTCTCCGGCACGACATTGGCGCCGGTCACAGTCACCTTATAGAATTCTTCAGCCTTGGCGTCGTCCACCCAGATGGGGTTCACCGTGTCGGCGGCAGCATTTTCAATGTTGATGCCTTCACCGGCATTGATGGTGGTCTCGCCATTGTTCTTCACCAGGATAGCAGACTTGTTGGTGGTGATGAAGGTGGCATTGGCAATGTTCAGAGTGGCATCGTAAGGAGTTTTGGAATACTCGTCGTCAATCTTGATGCCGCGACCGCAATTGATGGTCAGTCCGTCGATGTCGACTTTCTGGCCGCGAGGACTAATCCAAACAGCATAGATATCACCGCTGTCGTCAGAAATGGTGACATTCTTCAGCGTGGCGTCGTTCTTAAAGGCAAGGGCCTTGTCGGAAGTCACATTGTTCAGTTCAACAGCGCAGTTGAAGTTGATGTCATGACGGTTCCAGGGACCGTTGTTGTAGCCGGCGCTGCTGATGGTCATGTCATTCAGCACGAGCTTGGTCTGAGCGTCATTCATCGTGGCCACGTTGTTCCAGTCGCTGTCCTTCTGGTTGAACGTGAGTTTGTGGTTGTTACCGTTGATGGTAATCGATTGGGTGTTCTCGGTGCCAATCGACAGAGAGTTCTTCGGACCGTCCCATGCCTTGATGTCGAGCTCGGCATCAGCCAGCAGGTCTATCACAAAGTTCTCGGTGTCGGCAGCCTCTGCTGCATCAAGTGCTGCCTGCAGCGTCTCATACTTCACATCACCAATCTGAGCCACATAGGATGCCTCCCTGATGATAATCTCATCGGCGGTCTCTTCTCTTACGAAGCCTTCACCTGCGGTCACATTGTCGGCGGTGCAGCCGTTCTTGGTGATAACCAGCGGTTTGCTCACCTCAACAGCCTCGGTAGTGGTCTGGTGCAGCTTGATGCTCCAGCCTTCCTTCACAAGACCGATGGTAGTGCTCAGTGCGTCGGTGCCCTTGTAGTAGCCCCAGCGCTGCTCACCCTTCATCAGGCAAGCCACATAGTCGGATTCCTTGCTCTCCGGCACGACATTGGCACCTGTCACAGTCACCTTATAGAATTCTTCAGCCTTGTCTTCGTCCACCCAGACGGGGTTCACCGTGTCGGCGGCAGCATTGTCGATGTTGATGCCTTCACCGACATTGATGGTGGTCTCGCCATTGTTCTTCACCAGGATAGCAGACTTGTTGGTGGTGTTGAAGGTGGCATTGGCAATGTTCAGCGTGGCATTAGAAGGTGTATCGACATACTTGTCGTCAATCTTGATGCCGCGTTTGCAGTTGATGATCAGTCCATCGATGTCAATGGTCTGGCCTTGAGGCTTAATCCAAACGGCATAGATGTCGCCGCTGTCGTCAGAAATGGTGACATTCTTCAGCGTGGCGTCGTTCTTAAAGGCAAGGGCCTTGTCGGAAGTCACATTGTTCAGCTCCACAGCGCAGTTGAAGTTGATGTCATGACGGTTCCAGGGACCGTTGTTATAACCGGTGCTGCTGATGGTCATGTCGTTCAGCACAAGCTTGGTCTGAGCGTCGTTCATCGTGGCCACGTTGTTCCAGTCGCTGTTCTTCTGGTTGAAGGTGAGCTTGTGGTTGTTACCGTTGATGGTAATCGATTGGGTGTTCTCGGTGCCAATCGACAGGGGGTTCTTCGTGCCGTCCCATGCGGTGATATCGAGCTCGGCATCGGCAAGCAGCTCAATCACAAAGTTCTCTGTGTCAGCTGCCTCTGCTGCATCAAGTGCAGCCTGCAGCGTCTCATACTTCACATCGCCAATCTGAGCGACATAGTTGACCGGATAAATCAATACACCGTCCTGCCAAACCTTGATGTTGTCAACACCATCAGCAGTGCGGTCGTCCACCTGAACAACATTATTCAGCACAACAAGTGCCTGCGAAGTGGATTCAGCGGGGAAGCTGCCCTCAGTGGTGCAGTTTTTGACGATTACATCAAATTGGAGCAATTCACCTTTGCAAGTTGCCTTTACGTTGAGGGCAGCCTTGTTGGCTGCTACATTGTTCACAAACTTACAGTTCTCTACGGTCACAGTATATTTAGTTGTGCCGTCCTCGTTGTAGATGTTCAGGAATTTACCTGTTCCATTAGCTGTAAAGGTGCAGCCTGTATAGGTGACATTTCCTGAATAGCACCACATGTGGTAATCACTTGCCGACTGTGTAAACTTACAGTTGGTAAAGTTCATGTCGCCGTATGAGAAGAACTTACCGTCCAATGTGCAGTTCTCCATATTGATAGTGCTGGCATGCTGGAAACCATGGTAGTTCACATTGCCGAAGACAAACTTCACATTCTTGAAGCTGGCACCGTTAGGAATGCTGGCCACATTGCCCGCTGTAGTGTGGGTAAACACCACACCATCCACAGCTCCCTCCACAGTCACATTCTCGGAAAGATTGGGCAGCGTGTAGTCACCGGCCTTGATAACCTTAATCACATCACCGGCATTGGCGGCTGCCACAGCAGCAGCCAAAGTCTCATACTTTGTCTCGCCAATCTGTGCCACATAGTTGACCGGATAAATCAATACACCGTCCTGCCATACCTTAATGTTGTCAACACCATCAGCAGTGCGGTCGTCCACCTGAACAACATTATTCAGCACAACAAGTGCCTGCGAAGTGGATTCAGCGGGGAAGTTGCCCTCAGTGGTGCAGTTGTTGATGATTACATCATATTGGAGTAATTTAGCACCGCAAGTTGCTTTTACGTTAAGAGCAGCTTTGTTCGCTGCTACAGTGTTCACGAACTTACAGTTTTCTACGGTCACAGTATATTTAGTTGTGCCGTCCTCGTTGTATATGTTCAGGAATTTACCTGTTTTATTAGCTGTAAAGGTGCAGCCTGTATAGGTGACATTTCCTGAATAGCACCACATGTGGTAATCACTAGCCGACTGTGTAAACTCACAGTTCGTAAAGTTCATGTCGCCGTATGAGAAGAACTTACCGTCCAATGTGCAGTTCTCCATATTGATAGTGCCAGCATGCTGGAAACCATGGTAGTTCACATTGCCGAAGACAAACTTCACATTCTTAAAGGTAGCGCCGGCAGAAGTACTAGCTATATTACCAGCTGTAGTGTGGGTAAACACCACACCGTCCACAGCTCCTTCCACGGTCACATTCTCGGAAAGATTTGGCAGCGTGTAGTCACCGGCCTTGATAACCTTAATCACATCACCGGCATTGGCGTCTGCCACAGCAGCGGCCAAAGTCTCATACTGTGTCTCACCAATCTGAGCCACATAGTCTGACTTGATAACAACATTGTTGGAGAGGGTGGCACCACCATCTCTACCAATAATATCGCCTATGGTTGTAGGCGTCGGGATCTTGTACCCGTTTGTCAGATTCTGCTGTACAGTGACATTCTTCACGGTGTTGTTGGTCACATTGCCAGCCGAGAAACCCACGATGCCGCCGAGGTCACGGTAGCCTGTGATGGTCACACCTTCCACCCAACAGTTGTTGATGGTCGATCCGGCAGTGGCGTATCCCATGATACCTCCTACCTTATCGCCGTTGTCATAACTGCCGTCAACAATCTCAGGTGTTGACTTGATAGTACCGCCAATCACCTTGCAGTTCTCAATGGTTGGGGCATTTGATGTGTACGCCACGATACCGCCTGCAAAGTGAGTACTCTGAATGTTGACGTTCTTCACCGTCAGATTCTTGATGGTACCGTTCACCACCGAGCCGAATAATCCAGCCACGGCGTGATTGGGCGTATTGTCGTTTACGGTCAAGTTGCTGATGACATGGTTGTCACCATCAAAGATTCCATTAAACGACTGGCCCGGATAAGCCACAAGGTTGCCGATAGGCTTCCAGTTCGCTTCGCTGCTCAAGTCAAGGTCGGCCGTCAGTTTGACGGTTTTCCCCGCATATCCATTCCCACCATTTACAGCATCCCGGAATTCCTTCAGCTGGTCCACAGTGGAAATCTCAATCACATCCTGAGCAGACGCCATGCCTGCCACCATAGCCAATAGCGGTAGGCATAATAGTCTAATCCAATGTTTCATGATAAATAAATTTTAGTTAAATAAATTTGGTTTGTCGATATTCATTTTTAAGCATTTCTCATTGTTCAGTTCTTTTATCTCTCATTTACGTGTAGTTTGGCATACCTCTTTTTATGTTAAAATGTCGTTAACGATGCCAGCAAAATACTGGTCTTTACGAATTCAACTGCAAAAATACTGCGATTTAAGCGGGAAATGTAATTGATTTGTGGAATTATATTCACATTATATATAGAGTTATTTAGTGTTACTTCAGGCACCACAATTATACGGTTTTTATTAATATAGAACATCTTTCAACAATTTTTTTCATTTGTAACGGGATTATTGTGTACTTTTGACCCCGAAATACCAAAATATTATCATGCACATCGGAAATCGGATTAAGGAAGTCTTAGTCAAGGAGGGCAAATCAGTGATGTGGCTCTCGGCCCACATCGGTTGCGAACGCACCAATACCTATAAAATATTGGCCCGCCGGAGCCTCAACGTCATGTTGCTCCAGCGCATCTCCATCGCCCTACACCACGACTTCTTCCAGGACCTCTCCGATGAGCTCCACCACCTAGAAAACGAGTGATTTTTTTAACAAAAATTCCCATAAGTCCTTCAAACAGAAATACCCATAATTCCCCGTAATTTTTCCACACCACCCACCATCCCCACATCCCTCCGAAATATTTGAATAATTTTGAATTTAATTTTTGAATAATTTCCGCCCGTTAGGGCGCCCCCCAAGAAAAATGTGCGCCACCGGCGCACCCTCCATAAAGAATTTTGAATAATTTTGAATTTAATTTTGAATAATTTCCACGCGAAGCGTGCCGATTTTGTTAGATTTTGTATAGATTTTGAAAGATTTCTGCCCGTAGGGCACTCCCAAGTGAAAGGGTGCGCCGCCGGCGCACCCCAATAAAAATTTTTGAATAATTTTGAAATTTAATTTTGAATAATTTCCACGCGAAGCGTGCCCCTTCACTTTCCACGCGAAGCGTGCCGAGATAATAAGTGTGCCGTAGGCGCACGCCCTAATTTTAGCGCGCAGCGCAAAGATTTTGAATCTGATTTTTGTAAGATTTCTGCCTGTAGGGCATTCCCAAGTGAAAGGGTGCGCCACCGGCGCACCCCAATAATATTTTTTGAATAATTTTTAAACCTAATTTTTGAATAATTTCTCGCTCGAAGAGCGACTCCCAGTCACTTCACCACCAACCGCACAGAAGGACACACCGCACGAAACTCCGGCGCATACTCACAAACAATCGTCGCCAAGCCCGTCTCATACACCCCCGCACGATCCAGATAATACTCCGTCTCGATACTGTAAGTACCCTCAGCCAGGCCATAGTAGAAAATACGCTCCTCCGTGTCCATTGGCTGCACACGCTTGAAACTGTCGCCCCACGACAACTGCTTCACCGGCTCCATGCACGCCGCCTTCGAGTCCGTCACACGCACCATGTCGAAGTCGCGATTGCATGTGTAGGTCAGGCGCACACGAATCCGTTCGCCCACATGCAGATTCTCCGTGTCGGCCAGTATCTCCCGATGGATGCTCATCCCGCTTCCGCTCGCCTCCACCTCACTGATGGGCTGCAGGAATGTGGCGTATACGGCGCCCCATGACAGTCCCGGCGTGGTCTTCTCCACCTTCAGGGTACGTGTCGTGGCGGGCAGCGCGCTCTCCACATAGCCCTCATTGCCTTCCGTATCCAACACTAAGGGCTTGCCGTCGATGGTAAAAGTCGCGGTCCCCTTAGTGTCCAGCTCCTCCAGCCCGTCGAGCAGCAGGGCATACACGGCGTTCACGCTGTCTATCGGCGTCTCCCAGGTCTGCGTGCGCTTCTCCTGCAACAGCCATTTCTGCATCTCGCGGTAGGTGGCGTGGTCATCCGGGCACAACTGGTGGAGGGCATCCATACCGGCCACGTGGGTGGGTATCTTGTAGCTGTACCAGGAGTAGGTGGCGCGCGGCGTGTCGAAGGTGCGTCCGCGCTCGGCATCGCATGCGGTGTACTGTCGCAGGCTCTCGGCATAGTCCTTCGCGCGGCCATGATAGCCGGCGTAGTCCAGTATCACAGCGCTCATCGCTTTCTCACGGATGGTCTGCCTGTGGATGTCTTTCATGAGCAGGGCCACCAGATATTGATAGGCATCCAGTGTCTTGCTGTCCAGCTCGCGCCGGGTGATGGCGCAGTTGTACAGATGCTGTAGCAGGGTGAAGGTGGGCAGGTATACTGCATGCCCCTCGGCTTCCCGCTTCCGCAATTCTCTTACTTCCTCGCACATAGCGGCATCGCAGAAACGGAAGGCGCTCTCTGTCATACTGGCAATCTCCTCTACGGGGCCGGCCATCACCCGCAGACGGCTCAGGTGCATCAGCACCTCGGTGGTCATGTAGAGCGACTCGGGCATGTCTCTATACCAGCGGAAACCGCCGCCACGGCCATGCAACTTCTTCAACTTCCTTACAATCTTCCGCTTGCTGACTGCCAGTGCGTCGGTGTCGGTTGGGGACAGGTCACCGAAGTGGGCGGCAATATTTTGCAGATGGGTGGTGAGATGGTTGCAGAAGAGGGCGACCGACAGACTGATGGCATTGTCGGTGTCTGGCTTCTGCAGCGGGGGAAGGGCATTGATGGCCAACCAGATGGGGTGATTGGTGTATTGCAGCGAAAGCGCATGCCGACTGCTGCCGGCGGGCAACAGGCGGGCGGTGTCTACCTCGTCCTTGCAGGCGCCGTCGTGGTTCAGCACATGGGTCACCGTCACCTCGGCCTTGTCGGTCAGCACGGGCAGCGCATGCTGCTCGCCGTCGCTGAACCCATCGCCCACGGCGTAGAGGCGGCACAGGTAGTCTTTCACTTCCTCATCGGGGGTGAACGTGAAGGCTTCTGCCATGCTGCCGCCAGCAGGCAGGGTAAAGGCACGGCGCTCGCTGAAGACCACGCGCTCGTCGCGGGCGTCAAGCAGTTCTATCTGCACGCGACCGCTGATGGCGCCATCGGTGGTGTTGCTCACCTTGGCGGTCAGCGTGGTGGCGTCGCCCACACGCACAAAACGGGGCAGGTGCGACTGCACCATCACGGGCTTGCGGGCTACCGTCTCGGCGTCGAAATAGGCGTAGCGCAGGTCGCGGGTGTGGGCAAGGGCCTTGAAACGCCACGTGGTCAGACTGTCGGGCACGGTGAACACAATGCTCACCTCGCCGTCGCTGTCGGTGGCCAACTGCGGCAGGAAGAAGGCGGTCTCGCTCATGTCGGTGCGCAGGGGCGGCAGGGCATCGGTGTCTGCCGCCTCGTCAAGGGCGGGAGGGGCACCGAGTGGGGCTGCATCCGCATTGACAGAACTATAACAGACGGATGAACCACTCATGTATTCTCCTATGGATGCATCGTAGTCAATTTCTATTCTTGCTCTTCTGATTGAATAATTCTTGCTGGAAAATCTGTTGCTGTATCGCGCGCCTCCTATCAAGCTCTGCACAATATCATAGAATTGATACTCCCTTTCTTTATGGCGCTCTCGATGATAGACACTGAGGTCATTGCGCCGCAGGACTTCGTGCTCCCAGTCGGTATGTGGAACTTGCCAACTGAGCCGCGGACCGAAGTTCTGCCAACTGGTGTCGGTGGTCAATTGGTCAAGCGACTTGTCGTAGAGGGTGGCTATCACATTGGCGGTCACATTGCGGCCGGAGGGGTCCTTCACCTGAAGGGTCCACTCTTCCTCAGTGCCGGGAGTCACACGGTCGCGGAAGGTCTTCCACGTTATCTGCAGCTTCCGGTCGGGCAGTGCCTTCTTGATGGTGAAGTTATGGGTCTGCATCTCGTGGTTGCGAATCCAGGCGTAACTTACCAGTATGCCACCGCCATAGGCTTTGTCATAGCGCAAACGCCGGTTGATCATGCCTGTGCCCGCTTTCTCGGCGCCGCTCTCCAGCAACTTGTTCCCGGAAAAAAGGTTGTATAGGATATAGGTGTCGGCATCGGCACAGCCTATCTGCAGAATCACCTCGCCGCCGTCTTCTGGAAATTCATCGGCCGACTGGTAGGCCCAGCAGGGGGTGGAGTAGGGCACCGTGGTGCTGTCCTTGTCGAACACCACAAAGGTGTGCTCGGCCTCGTCTTCTCCGTAGCGTACTTTCAAGGTGTGGGCGCCGATGCCGGTTTGTCCGATTTCTATTAGCTGATTGGCGGTGGCGGTATGCTCCTCGCCGTCGTCCAGCTGCCAGGTGATGCTTCCTGCAAGGTCTTGCCCCAAGGCGTTTTTCAGCAGGGGGGTGAAGGTGGGCACCTCCTGCCGCTCTATCTTATCGCCCATCTCCACCCGCAACACGTATTGCTTGTTGCTCAGCGGCAACTCCTTGCGGGCATTTTGGGTCTCTCCTGTGGAGTCAGTCACGTCCACTTCGGTCACGATGTTCACAAAGAGGGGCTTTCTCCCTACTTTCCCGTTATTACTCAACCGTAGGGGGACTTCTATCTTAAAGTGGCCCTCGTCGTCGGTCGTGGCCTCGCCATTGTGATATTCATCCTCACCGTAGCGGCCATAATCGCCTTTCGTCTCCCAATAGGGGGCCCAGAAACGCCACCACCAGGCAGTGGCACGCTTCACACGGTATCGCACGGTGGCCTGCGACACGGGCTCGCCGGTGTAGCTCGTGGCGCTGCCTTCCAAGAGGATGGTGTCGCCGTCGCGGTAGCTACCAGTGTAGTCGTCTATCTTCACCTCAAAGGTGGGGCGCTTGTAGGCTTCTATACGTAGCTGCCGGCTGTTGCTGCCGCAGCGCAGCAGATACACACCGGTCTCTATGTCGTCGGGTAGGACAAAGTCGCAGTGGGCCACACCCATGGTGTCGGTCATCAACTCTTCTTGTGCAATGGGCTTCTTATACGATTGTGCCAATTCCAGAGTTAGACGCCTGCTCTGCACCATCACGCGCTTGTGCTCATTCACCCGGTAGCTCACCAGAGCGGCATGCACCGTCTGTCCGGGGCGGTAGATGGCGCGGTCGGTCAGTATTTCCACGGTCTCTGTGGCTTCCTCGCCATCATAGCGGTATCCCCAGAAATTGTCTATACTTTCTCTCTTGCAGTAGCGGTCGCTCTCTGTATAGGGGTAGATGGCTGCAGGCCGTTTATTGTAGGTCTTATAATTATATATGGCTTCTCCTTTCTCGTCGCAGCGTACCCTCACAAAAGGCGATTTGTCTTCATGCGATTTATATAGCGCTGCATGGGCATAGGGCACGGGATGACCGGTCAGCGGGTCGACCACCACGATGCGTATCTTCTGCCCGGGCAGATACTCGGTGAGCGTGGTGAGACCGCTCACATACAGCAGCTGGGGGGTGCCCTTGCCGTGCTCCGATTCGATGGTGACAAGGTAGATGCCGTGCGCAAGGCTGTCTGTCGTCAACGTTTCTTCGTAGGTGAGATAGGGCTTACCAGCGGCATACTCGTAGGTCTTGCTGTAGTGTGGTAACTGTTTGGCGTATTTCCTTACGATTTTTTGCTTCTTTTCGTAGTTGACAAAGTCTATTTTTTTCTCTCCTGTCAGATTGGTGGCATAGATATTGAGGGTGAGTCGGGTGGCATTCTTCCGGGTCACCTTCAGGGTGATGGGACGGTGGGGTATCTCCTTCTCGTTGACGCTGATGCGTATTAAATGGCTCCGGAGGTCTTCCAGACGGTTGTGAAGCCTTCCCACGTGGGGATAACCGGCCCAGCGGTCCACGTAAGGTTTCAGAAATTGGTATTTCGTTTCCTGGCGGGCATTGTCGGCCTCCAAGCCTTCGCCCTCGGGCAGGGGAAGAAGATTGTGGTACAAAAGGGCATCGACAGCTTCGCATACCTCGGGCAGGTCGTCGTATTCCCGCACCACCTCCATCAGGCGGGTGTAGCGGTCGGCGTCATCCGCCTCGCTGTGCACGATGGCTTGTACTGCGGTGTAGCAGGCGGCACCGCGCTTGTCGGTGGTTTTGTAGTATTGGTACAGTGTTTCCCACGATTCGGTCTCCATACCGATGAAACTGAGCAGGTCGCGGCCGAACAGATAACTGTCTTCACCGCGCTTCACCAGCCAGGGGTACTCTTCGGTGCGAATAGTGGCCAGATGGGCGGGGTCGCTGAGGGCTTTGGTGGCATAGGCTTTCCGCTTTTCCTGTTCGTAATAGGGACAGAGCATGGCGGCGACCAGGTTGTAAAGAGCCGCAAAGGTCTTGTCACCGACTTCCTCTACTTGGCGCTGGCCTTCTTCTATATTGGGTAGCAGGTCTTCTTCCAGCACGGGTATGGTGCGGCAGGCCAACAGCAGGCGGAGGTGCAGCTTGTGGTCGTGTGCCTCCAGATAGGCAGCGCTGGCTTCCTTGAAAAGTTTTTTCACAGTCTGGGGATGGTCTTTCTCCCAGGCGGCCTCGATATCTTGTATTACGGTGTCGAAGAGGTCGTTCATAGTGTATCGCGGTGTTAAGAAAATTATAGGTATGGTTTAATGTCCACGAATATACGGATTTTTCGTCTCTCTTTGCCTTTTTTGACGCTTTTTTGTGCCGATTCATCGCTTTTTTGCTACTTTTGTGCTGAAAAAGCGATTTCTAACTACCTCAAACCGAATTATACAAACCATAATAAATGTAAATCACAATGAACAAACTCTTTAAAGCTCTTTGTGCAGGCGCTTGCCTCGCCTGCCTCACCATGCCTGCCGTGGCGCAGAAATGGGAACACCTGGCCGATACCCCGCAGATGGGATGGAGCACGTGGAATAAGTTCCAAGGCAATATCTCCGAAGATATCATCAAGGGCATCGCCGACGCACTCGTGGAGACGGGACTGCGCGACGCGGGATATACGTACATCAATATCGACGACTGCTGGCACGGTAAACGCAATGCGGATGGTTTCATCCAGGCGGACGAGAAGAAATTCCCGGGGGGTATGAAGGTCGTGGCCGACTACCTGCATGAACGGGGACTCAAACTGGGCATCTACAGCGATGCGGGAACGGGCACCTGCGCGGGCATGCCGGGCTCGCTGGGACATGAGTACCAGGATGCGCTCCAATATGCGCGATGGGGGGTCGACTACCTGAAGTATGACTGGTGCAACACAACCAACATCAACCCGCAGGGGGCGTACCAGCTCATTAGCGACGCACTCCGAGAGGCGGGCAGGCCTATCTTCCTGAGCATGTGCGAGTGGGGAAACAGCCACCCGTGGCGGTGGGCACGCGACATCGGACACTCCTGGCGTACCACACCGGACATCTGGTGCGACTTCGACTCGCTCCGGGTTTTTCCTGGATATACGCAGTTTGGTGTGATGCAGTGCATCGCGCTCAACGACTCGCTACGGCAGTATGCCGGAAAAGGCCACTGGAATGACCCTGACATGCTGGAGGTGGGCAACGGAATGACGGTGAATGAGGACCGTGCTCACTTCACCATGTGGTGCATGATGGCGAGCCCGCTCATCCTGGGCAACGACCTGCGAAACATGAAACAGGAAACGCTCGATATCATCACCAACAAGGAGATGATTGCCGTAGACCAGGACACGCTGGGGGTGCAGGGATGGCACTACTGCGACCGCGACGGACTGCAGCTGTGGTTCAAACCGCTCGCAGGGGGCGACTGGGCGTTTACTTTGCTCAATTCTACACGCAGTGATGTGACCTTCAACCTCAACTGGCTCGACTTCTGCATAACCGACAAGCAGGTGAGCGGACGGAGCACGGACTTCGATACGAAAGTGTACAGGGTCTACAACCTCTGGAACCATAAAATGGAGGGTAAGACTTCGAAGAAGAACAAGGTGGAGCGCAAAATCACCGTGAAGAGCCGCGACGTGGTGGCTTACCGGCTCATGGCGCAATAGCAATGAATCTCCTGACGGAACGACTGAAAAGGGAACTGGCTTCGCTGCCAGTGGCGGCAATCGCAGAACCGCTCAATGAGGCGCTTCAGTGTGCGTCGGCGGCGATAGTGACGGCGGCACCGGGCGCTGGTAAGTCGACGGTGCTGCCGCTCACACTGCTGGGGGCACTGCCGGAGGGCGCGGGAAAGATTGTGGTGCTGGAACCCAGACGGGTGGCGGCACGGCAAATCGCATCGCGCATGGCGTGGCTGCTCAATGAGTCGGTGGGCGAGACGGTGGGCTACCGCATACGCTTCGAGAGCCGGGTGTCACAACAGACGCGCATCGAGGTGGTCACCGAAGGGGTGCTCACACGGATGCTACTCGACGACCCGGCACTGGAAGAGGTGGCGGCGGTGGTCTTCGACGAGTTTCACGAGCGGAGCCTGAACACCGACGAGGCGTTCGCACTGGTACGCCAGTGCCGCGAACTCCTGCGCGACGACTTGCGCATGGTGGTCATGTCGGCAACAATCAATACGGAGACCCTGGCGGTGGCGTTGCAGTGCCCTGTACTGTCGAGCGCTGGGAAAATGTTTCCTGTAGAGGTGATTCACTGCACGGAAGAGGCGGATGTGTTTAATGTGGCTCCATTGATGGCCAAGACAATTCTGCAGGCGCATCGTGCGCACGAGGGCGACATACTGGCTTTCCTGCCGGGAGAGGGGGAGATACGTCGGGTACAGGAAATGCTCTCTGCCGGCAGCCTGGGCGACACGAAGGTGTATGCGCTCTATGGCTTGCTGTCGAACGACGAACAGGCGAGGGCGATTGCGCCGACACGGCCGGGTGAACGGAAGGTGGTGCTGGCGACGCCTATCGCCGAGACGTCATTGACCATCGAGGGGGTGAGGGTGGTAGTCGACAGCGGACTGCACAGGAAAATGGTGTTCGACGCGCGAAGCGGACTGAACCACCTCGAGACGGTGCGTATATCCATGGATATGGCGACGCAGCGAACGGGACGGGCAGGACGTGTGGCGCCGGGGGTGTGCTACCGACTGTGGTCCGTGGCCACGGAGGCGCGCATGCCGGCGGTGCGCACACCGGAAATATTGGAGGCGGACCTGACGGCGCTGGTGCTCGATACGGCCATCTGGGGGGAGCATGATGTGGAGAACCTGCCGTGGCTGACGCCGCCGGCCAAAGGGGATGTGGCCTATGCGCGCAGACTGCTGATATCGCTGGGGGCGCTGGAGGAGACGGGACGGGTGACGGCATGGGGACGACGACTCGCCAAACTGCCGTGCCATCCGCGCATCGCACGCATGTTGCTCTCGGCCGACTCGGATGAGAGGCGGGCACTGGCGGCGGATATCGCAGCGCTGATAGAGGAGAAGGATCCGATGGCGGGGGAGGGCGATGTGGCCGTGGACCGCCGACTGGATGCGCTCCGGCGGGAACGCAGAACGGGGAAGGGTGGTCCTTGGGGGCGCATGGCAAGAATTGCCCGGCAATATGCGGATATGATACATGCCAGGGTGGACAACACCGCTGTCAACCCTTACGAGGTGGGGGCGCTGCTGGCTTCTGCTTATCCGGAGCGTATCGGGAAGAGATGGAAGGAGGGGGTAGGCGTGTTCCAACTGTCGGGGGGCGAACTGGTGGCGGTGGAGCCTTCGGATGCGCTGGCGGGCGCTGAGTGGCTTTCTATCGCGGCGATGCACCGCAAAGTGGGGGGCATCGGAAAAGTCTTCCTGGCGAGTGTCGTCGACCCGGCGGATTTGAAGGATTTTACAGTGGAGCGCGACAACATCTTCTGGGACACCAAGGCGGGCACGGTGGTGGCCAGGAGGGAGTGGCGCATCGGCGCTATCTTACTGGATGCGAAACCGCTGGCCGACAAGAATCAAACAAATGTGCAACAGGTCATCTGCGAGGCAATCGTAAAAGATGGTACATCGATGCTGAATTTCACCGATGAGGTGCACAATCTGCAACGGAGAATTGCTTTTGTGGCGGCACGCCATCCGGAAATGTCGCTCCCGCCCGTCGACACGGAGGCTATCTGCACAACCGCTTCGGAGTGGGGACCGCTCTTCATAGGAAAGGCGATCACCACAAGGGAACTGAAGAAAATAGACCTTTGCGAGGTGGTTTGGAGCCGTCTCTCTTACGAACAGCGGCAGGAGGTGGAGCGCCTGGCGCCTGCTCATATCGTTGTGCCCACGGGAAGCCGCATCCGTCTCGACTACCGCCTTGGAGCGGAGGTGCCGGTGTTGCGGGTGCGTCTGCAGGAGTGTTTCGGACTGTTGGATTCTCCGCAGGTCGACGGCGCTCCAGTCTTGATGGAACTGCTCTCGCCGGGCTTCAAACCGGTGCAACTCACCACCGACCTCCACAGCTTCTGGCAGTCCACCTATTTCGAGGTCCGCAAAGAACTGCGCCGCCGGTATCCCAAGCATGCCTGGCCCGATAACCCCCTCGAAGCCACCCCCGTCCGCGGCGTAAAAAAGAAATAATTTTCTCAACAGAAATTCCCATAATTCCCATAATTATCCATATCCGAACAGAAATACCCGTAATTCCCATAATTATCCATATTCGAACAGAAATACCCGTAATTCCCATAATTATCCATGTTCGAACAGAAATACCCGTAATTCCCATAATTATCCATGTTCGAACAGAAATACCCGTAATTCTCATAATTATCCATAATAGTTCGGTGTAACCTCCCCCCAAAAGCATTATGATAATTTTACCCGTGCGCAGCACGATGGAAATTAAAATTTATGGTAATTATGGGAATTTCTTTCGATTCTTTCAAGAACCTTAAATTTCTGCGTATTATGATAATTTCTTTCCTTTCTCTTACTTCACCTACTCTGATAATCACTTCAAAACAGTCAAGGCCCTTAAGGATGAGAAACCTTAAGGGCCTTGACGATGTTCGCGCAACCAGGACTGTTACTGGAGCGGAGCATTGACCACCTGCTGCCGCCCGTCGATGTCGAACTGCAGCGTAGCACCATCAGAACGCACATCGAGTGTGACAGGAGCCCCCATCACGAGCGGCAGATTCACATCACCGTGTCCGGCAGGGAAACCGCACAACACCGGAATATGGTAAGGCTCGAAATATTGGCGGAGCATCGCCTCCACACTGGCATAGTCGAGGTCGTGACCACAATCGGTAAACTCACCCAGAATGATGCCGCGGCAACGGTCGAGTACGCCCGTCAGCCGGAGCATGTTGACCTGCCGGTCGATGTTGTGCATCGACTCCTCCACCTCCTCGATAAAGAGAATGATATCTTTGTAGGCCGTAGCGTCGGCGCTGCTTCCCACGACAGGTGCGAAAGTCATCAGATTGCCACCCACGAGTGTGCCCGTTGCCTTGCCAGTGATATTCATGGGGTGAGCCGGCACCTCATAGCGCGGCACAATACCCATCAGTAGGTCGCGCATCAGCGTGCTGGTCTCGTCCGTTCCCCCTTTGGCCAGGAAGGAACTCATGGTGCCGTGTATACTCATCACGCCGGCGCACGACTCCATCTCATGCAGTGTAGTGATATCGCTGAATCCGACCAGCCATTTGGGATGGGCGGCCATTTCTTTCATAAGCTGCTGACCCACAAGATGGATGGTGCCATAACCGCCGCGGTTGGAGATAATCGCCTTGATGGAGGGGTCGTTGAGCGCCCAGTGCAGGTCGCTGAGAATCTCGTCGACGGTACCGGCATATTTTCCTGCGAACGTTTTTCCTACATTGGGACCCACCACAGGCTCCAGTCCCCAGGAACGCAGCACGTCGGACGTCTTCTCTACATTCTCCATGGGAGTGAAGTAAGAAGGCGAGATGAGCGCCACCTTGTCGCCTTTCTGCAGGTAGTCGGGTTTTTTACAATTCAGTGGTTCCGTCACCTTCTGTGTCACCACAGGGTCGTTGTCGTCATCATCGTCTGAGCATGATACGAGCGAGGTATTGACAATCATTGCAGCCATAAGCAAAAGCGGAAGAAATTTGATATTTCGATTCAACATGGATGTATTGTTTCGTTTAGCGGCGCAAAATTAGCGAGAGAAAAGGAGTTGTGCAAACATTTTGGAGAAAAAAGATGCAGGAAAAATCGGTGAGAGGTACCAAAAAAGGGATGAAACGGAATTTTTTTTGGCCGAAAGAAAGAAATTGGGGGAAAAAGCGTAATTTTGGGCACCGAAAACAAAAAAATCGATATGGAAGCAAGTGCAAGACTCTACACATTGAACTACGACGAGGCGAGAACCTATCTCTGGGCCGCCCTTTTTGTGGCATGCAACATACTGTTGCCGCAAGTGTTCCACCTTATCCCGCAGGGCGGCGTCATTTTCGCCCCGCTGTCGCTGGTCATCCTGGCCGGCTCGTATAAGTTAGGATGGAAAGCCGGCCTTTTGGCCGCTGCCGCCACTCCGCTGGTGAATCACTTGTTGTTCGGACAGCCCGCTACGGCCGTTCTGCCCGTGATGACGTTGAAACTTGTGCTGCTGGCCGTAGTCGCTGGCCTTACCGCACAGTATTTCCGCAAGGTGAGCCTTCTCCTGCTTATCGGTGTGGTATTGGTGAGCGAGTCGCTCGGCGCTCTGGGTGAATGGATGCTCACAGGCGCCATCTCGGCCACTGTCGCCGACTTCACCATCGGTTGGCCTGGCCTCCTCCTGCAAGTGCTCGGCACCTGGGCCCTCCTTCACTTCATAAAGAAATAATCATTATTCAACAGAAATTCCCGTAATACCCGTAATTATCCATATTTAACAGAAATTCCCGTAATTCCCATAATTATCCATAATAGGGGTTAACATCACCCCAAAGCATTATGATAATTTTACCCGTGCGCAGCACGATGGAAATTAAAATTTATGGTAATTACGGGAATTTCTGTCGATTCTCTCAACAGTCTTTTTTTATGATAATTATGATAATTTCTTTCCTTCTCTCAGTTCTTCCCGTAATTATCCATATTTAACAGAAATCCCCGTAATTCCCATAATTATCCATAATAGGGGTTAACTCCCCCCCCAAAGCATTATGATAATTTTACCCGTGCGCAGCACGATGGAAATTAATAAATTATGGTAATTACGGGAATTTCTGTCGATTCTCTCTACAACCTAATTTTACGATAATTATGATAATTTCTTTCCTTCTCTCAGTTCTTCCTGTAATTATCCATATTTAACCGAAATTCCCGTAATTCCCGTAATTATCCATTATAGGGGTTAACTCCCCCAAAAGCATTATGATAATTTTACCCGTGCGCAGCACGATGAAAATTAAAAAATTATGGTAATTACGGGAATTTCTGTCGATTCTCTCTACAACCTAATTTTATGATTATTATGATAATTTCTTTCGATTCTCATAATTACCTTAAATTTCTGATTATTATGACAATTTCTTTCACAGTTCCTCCTTCCAAAGTCCTCACTCAAACCTAAACCATTCCACATCGAACAGTTCTTTCCCTTCCTCACCATGAAAACGCAGATAGATAGGGCATACACCGCTTATCGGCGTATTAATGTCGGCGCTTAGCGTTATCGCCTGTGTGCCGTCGCCCGAAGGCACCTGAAAAGTGGCCAGACGCGGACGTGACAGATTGTTGGCCATCACGTCGATATGCCCGCCATGACGGGGAATGACACGCATCTCTATGCGGCGGGGACTGCGGCCGAAATGGAAGTATTTGTAGGCGGCGGTGTTGCGGTCGGTAATGCGGCTGAGACACTCTTCATGGGCACCGGTCTGCACCACGCGCACGCTGCCGGTGAGGTAGCAGGCGCGTTCAGCGTCCATCACGGCGAAAGGGTTCAGCGGCCCTGAGGCTCCCTGCGTGGTCATCTCGACCTCGGAAATGGTGCCATCGGCATTGAAGCGGATAGGCTCCACGCAGGCTTTGCGGAGGCACACGCTGCCATTGGTGGCGCGGTGGTAGAAAACATACCACTGACCGTCTTTCTCCACAATCGAACCGTGGTTGTTCCATACATGGGGGTCGCAGCCGAAATTGTCGATTATCACGCCTTTGTATTCGTAGGGGCCTTCCAACCGGTCCGACATTGAGTAGCCGATGCAGGTGGGCATGCCGCGACGGCTGATGTCGGCGTAGATGAGATAGTAGCGGCCGTTGTGTTTCAGCGCTTGGATGCCTTCGTGGAAGTGGTGGTCGCGCTCGGTGATGACGCTGTCGCGCAGACTGCTCTCATCTATCGATTTCAGACCGGGGGCCATACGGGCCATCTTGGCCGAAAACTGTCCCCAGAACAGATAGACCGTGCCGTCGTCGTCCTGAAAGACAGAGGGGTCTATCTCGTCGGCATGCTGCAGGCGGGTGCCGTGATGGAAGGGACCCGACGGACTGGCTCCTTCGGCCACACCTTCGGCACCGTTGCGGCCGTCCTGGCAGTAGAACAGGTGGTAGCGGTCGCCCATGCGCAGACAGTCGGGGGCATAGAGCAACTCGTCGTTGTACGACACTTCGTCGCTGGGACCTCTGGAGGCGAAGATGTCGGGATGGAGGGTCCAAGTCTTCATGTCGCGGGTCGACCAGATGTCGTAATGGTGGGAGCAGTAGTGGTCGGCGCTCTCGTCGCGGCTGCCGTATACATACAACCTGCCGCCACGCTCCCATTGGTGCGCGGAGGGGTCGGCAAAGTATTGACCGGGACCTACAATGGGGTTCTGGGCCGACAGCCCGAGGCAGAACGCAAGCAACAATGATACGGCGAAATTGCGTAAGTTCCACACTATCATGCTCTTGTCGAGCGTGATGCGCTTGGGCTCACCGCGCTGACCGGTGATGTAGTAATGGCGGGCCAGACGATCGTCGAATTGGGATACAAAGGCTTCGCGGATGCGGGCGCACTTCTCGTTGATGCTGTTGCTGCAGGGGTTGGTCAACTCGCTCACACTGCGGGCTTGCTTCTCGCTGCTCCCTATGGGATGCAGCGAACGGTACAGGGCCAGCAACTCTGAATAATGGTCGGAAAGTTCCTTGAAACGGATGCCTTCAGGATGGCGGAGGTACAGCAGAAAAACGGCTTTCGGCAGGTCGGCCATCTTGATTTCGAGGTTGTCGTAGTCGGGCAACAATATGCGGTGGTCTTCACTCACCACAAGGCGGCTCAGACGCTCGCCTTGGTCTATCAGCTCATGCAGAATCATGCTGTTTACACCGCGCAGGCGAAGGATTTCCACATGGTGGCGGATTTCTTCTATTAACTGCTGCGACTCTTCGTCGATGGATGTCTCAGTATCGGTTGACGGGCTGTCGACCACCATGAAACGGACCTCGGAATCCGTATCATCGGCTCCTCTTCCTTCGCTTCCCGGGGATGCTTCTATGGAGTGGGCGGACCTGGAGTCGCGTTCATCGGCCGCGTGTTTTTCTCTCTTGGCTTGCTCCGTCTTGATAAAAGCGGCGATTTCCTCAGAGAGGTCGGTGAAGGTGGCTTGATAGGGGTCGAGCCACTTCTCTTTCTTTACGGCCACTTGATACAGGGTGGGAGCATCGCCTTCATTTGCAGGAGCCACACTGAACACCAACAGGGGGTAGCCGCCCGCTGTAGGTATATAAGACGACAGGGTGGGGAGACGGGATACCAGCCCGCTTATTTCAGCCTCCTTCAGATGGGGCGCATGGTAGTGGAGGGTGTTGGCAGCATGAAGGGGCAGATAGCAGAAGGTGAGGTCACGGCACGAAAAAATGCGGAGCAGCTTGTCGTAGTGTCGCTCTATGTAGCGCTGCTGACGGGGATGACGGCTGTGTTCGATATAGAGCACTTCTCCCTCTTCAAGGGTAAACGGCAGTTGGGCAATCTTCACTTTCTCTATCATGGTATTCTCTCCTCTTTAGAATAGCCAAAGATAATGCTTTTTCTGAAAAAATGGGCGATTCCTTCCGCTTTTTTCAACAAAAAGCCTACTTTTGCACTCCAAAAACGAAACTGACGGAATGATTTCAATCGTTTATATCATCGGGGTCTCGCTCACCGTGGCACTGCTGCTCGGTGTGAGCTGGTGGTCGGGACGGAAAGTAAAGGATGCGCGCTCTTTCATGACAGGTGGCAATGCGGGCTCGCTACTCGTGGGTGGTGCGCTGCTGGGCACGCTGGCTGGCGGACAGTCTACCATCGGTACGGCCCAACTGGCGTTCTGCTATGGATGGTCGGCATGGTGGTTCACCATCGGAGCGGGTATCGGCGCGGCGGTCCTGGGGCTGGTCTATGCTGCACGCATCAGAAAGAGCGGATGCGCTACCTTGCTCGAGATATTGGGCAGGGAATATGGCAAACCGGCTGAAACGGTGGGGTCCCTGCTCAGCATGATTGGTATCTTCATCAGCATCGTGGCGCAGGTGCTTGCGGCGGCGGCCATGATAAGTACTTTGTTCTCTATTGATATGGTTACGGCCGCGGTGGCAGGGGCAATGCTCATCATGCTTTTCGTGCTCTTCGGAGGAATAAGAAGTGCGGGGGTGAGTGGACTGGTCAAAATGCTGCTCCTCTTCTGCTGCTCGCTCGTGGCGGGGGGCGTGGTGCTTTCTGCTGCCGGGGGCTTTGGAGGTCTCTACACTGCATTGGTCGGTGTGTTACGTTCTGAGACGGTCTGCTCGGTCAATGACATGGCGGGGGTGGGTGATCTCCACG
>Ga0256407_10000466_pt1 | contig 97014 bp, 74 predicted proteins | sample RumenRJG_04DNA_FD_193489 | JGI IMG/M metagenome (GOLD analysis project Ga0256407, IMG submission 193489) | Bovine rumen microbial communities from Lethbridge, Alberta, Canada - RJG_04 | ecosystem: Host-associated > Mammals > Digestive system > Stomach > Rumen | place: Canada: Alberta... | reverse complement strand
CTTTGCAAGTTCCGGGCGCATGCGGACTTCGAGCTTACGGGTACGGGCCTTGAGGCGGACACCGTCCTTATAGACGTAGGTAAAGCCTTCTTCCTGGTAACGCTGCCAAATGAAGAACTGCAAATCGTCGGCTGCACGCAGATGGTAGCTGAACACCGGGTTCTGGCGGTTGTTAGCCATGGTCACCTGGTTCAAGAAGTTGTCGGCGCCCTGGTACGGCACAACGACCTTCACGAGCACCTGCGGATTCACCGGGTGCTTACTCTTCTTGGCATACTGTTCGTACGTGAAGAGGGACTGGGCTCCGTTGATGATCTTCGGGCGTTCAATGAAGAGGACCTTCTTGCCATCGCGTTCCTTGAGGCGCAGGTCATCACCCGTAAGGGTCATACCGTTGTGGAGGAACGGGAAGTCATCGACGTTCACGTTCTTGTCGTCATTCCTTTCCATGGTCTGGAAGGCATCGATGAGGGCTGCGTTCGTATGAGTGAGGTTACCGAGGTAAGTACGGATGTTAGAACTTACAATAGCCATGTTGTGCTTGGTCTTGAGGCGCTTACCAAGGGCAACGTGGTAGTCAAAAATCGTGCGGATCGGGCAGAAGCCGAGGAAAAGCTCGCCGTGATCCGATGTGAGGTGGAGCGGTTCGGAATCCATCTCGATTTCAAGCTTGTCGTCTGCGCTGCGGAAGTCGCGGGTAAGGTCATCGTGTTCGGCAATGATTTCGAGCTTTGCCTTGACATCGGCCTTCCAGAGCGTGAGCTTTCTGCGCATGTCCTTGAGGGTACGTTCGAGTTCGGAGTCCGTGATGTCGCGGCTTGCGCGGGTGCGGAGCACAGTAATTTCAAGCGTTTCCATGTACGGACGGCTTGCCGGAGCATCAACATCTTCTTCAGCTTCTTCGTCAGAAATCTTGTTGACGGCCCACGGGTCAGCCTCTTCGCGAAGCGAGAGGAAGAACGGATTTGTAGGATCGCTTGTGCGGAACACTGCAATTTGGAGCTGTTTCAGGTCGGCATTCAGGTGAGCAACGACCTTTTCGAGCGGAGTATCTTCGTCCAGGAAGATGAAAAATTCCATGAAGCCCTGTGAATACTGGAAGCCGTGGAAGCATCCATTTTCATCTAGGTTCAGATGCCGGAGTGCCTTGATTCTATCGTTTGGGTCGTTAGGGTTCAAGCTCAAGAGGCTAGCGACAAATGCTAAGCGGCGTTCCTGCGATTTTGTTAGTTCCATTTTTTCCTCAATAATTACACTGAAAACCAATATACAATATTATTATATATTGGAATATTCGTAATTTGCTCCTTAAAAATAGTTTCAAATCATAATATTTGCGTGCAAAAAAGACAAAACATTTAATTTTTTTTTCTAATCTAGCAAATTTCAGGTGCCCAGATGTGCAAAATTCTCATTTTTTACATTTTTTTTTGCCAACTTTACGTTTTTTCGGACAAAAAAGCTATGATTTAAACATTAGGAGCTTTTTATGAATTTACTAGATGTTATTGCCAAAGCTAAAGCTGAAAAAGCAAAGACGCTCGACCTCTCCCAGAAGGGTCTGCGCCTGTTGCCCCCGGAACTGTTTGAAATTGAATCCCTCGAGGAACTCAACCTCGACCGCAACCTGCTTGTCGAGATTCCCGATGACATCGGTCTCTTGAAAAACCTGAAGAGCCTCTCCGTGAGTGAAAACGACCTCATGGAACTGCCGGAATCCATCGGAGAACTTACAAAACTTGAAAACCTCTACCTCGGTTACAACAGCCTGTCGGACCTTCCAGAATCTGTAGGCAAGCTCGTGAACCTCCAGACGGTAAACATCGCGAAAAACCAGCTCCTGGACCTGCCGCTTGAAGTCGGCAACTGGCAGAAAGTGGTCAAGCTCTCGCTCCACGACAACATGCTCTCCGAAATCCCGCCGACCATCGGCAAGATGAAGAGCCTCGTGAAGCTCTACCTCGACAATAACGAACTGACAACCATCCCGGCAACGCTCTCGCACCTCGAGAACCTCGAAATCCTCATGATTTCCGGTAACCGCCTAGGCGCCATTCCGTCGGAATTCAGCAACCTGAAGAGCCTCCGCGAACTCGTGCTCGATGCAAACCAGCTTGCCACCCTCCCGGAAAGCCTTGCCGAATGCGAAAGTCTCCAGACCATCTCCGTCATCGAAAATCCGCTCGAAGGCGGTATCCCGCGTGTGCTCCTCGACAAAAAGGGACTGAGCATCGACCAGTAGCAGCTACGCTGCAGTTACTAGTCACTAGTCCTTAGTTACTAGAAGATTGTCATTCCCGGCATAGACCGGGAATCTCCTTTTTAGGAGATCCCACAAACCAAATGTTCAAAGGATAAAGTCATGTTTCTCCGAATAATTCTAGCTGCTACGCTTTTGGGCTTGCTCGGATGTTCGGACTTTATCCATCCGGTCGAGAGTACTCCCAAACCGACGGAATACTCGTTCAATTACTGGCTTCTGCAAAAAGTTTATCTGTACGAAGATGAACTTGCAAACCTGCCCGAAGACGGGGATTCAGTCCAGGTCCTTTACCGGACGCTAGTAGACCCCTACACGCGATATACACCGCCATCCAAAAGCGATGATGCGATTACCGCCATCAACACGAGCAAGATTGTCGGTGGCGATATCGGGATGCGCTACTACAGCAACAAGAACTTAGAACACCCCATCATCATCACTCGGGTATACCCCAACAGTCCGGCAGCAAGGGCCGGAGTTCCAAGATTTGGGAAAATCATCAGCGCAAACGACATTGAACTTACCGGGGAAAAGGCAAAAGCCACCTACGACTCCATTCTAAGCTACAGCAAAACGATTGACCTGCTTGTAGAACATGACGACACAAGCACCTTATACAATCTCACAAAAGAAAACCTCTATGCGCCAACGGTCTTCGTCGATACGTTGTTCGTCGATTCCGCAAACGGCAACCCGGGCATCGTGTTTATCACGATCGAAGGTTTTAAGCCCACGACAGCCGACCAGAAAAATGGATCTTACGGAGAACTTAAGGCATATCTGGATTCAACCGCATCCGACAAACGCGTACGCGTTCTCGACTTGCGCAACAACCCTGGTGGGCACGTCAACCAGTGCATTGCAATGGCAGACCTTTTTGTAAAAGAAGGAACGCTTTCATCAAGGAACTGGCGAGCATTAACAGCCGACGGCGAATCCCAATACTATTCATCTACAGCAAAGGCAAAAACCGGCGATCCGGGAGAAACCGGGAAATACCTAATTCTTGCGAACCGAGGCTCTGCAAGCTGCGCCGAAATATTCATTGCCGCCGTCACAGAAACGACCGACATTCCGCTTGTCGGAGAGAAAACCTATGGGAAAGGCATCGGGCAAACCAACTACAGCACATTTGCAGGCGGGCTTGCAACAATCACCGACCTTGAATTTCTAACCCCCAAAGGCAATTCCTATCACGGCATTGGGATCAAGCCAAAATACGATTGCGAAGGAAGCCCGAGCGAAAATTGCGCCGCACAAGTTGCAAACAAGCTCTACGGAGTCAAGATTCCCAACCTCAACAAAGTTCTTGCTAAACAAGCTAACCATTTTGTATATTATAACACCAGCCCGAATTTAGAGGGAGGAGCTATAGAATGGAACAACGAAAGCACTTATCTAAAGGCATTCAAAAATTCGCTTTTTTAAATTACGCGATAGTTTCGCTTTCTGTTTTTTGCTTGTTTTTTACAGCATGTGTGTCCGACAACGGAGTTTCATCGTCGGATAAAAAGACTCTTCAAAACACATCTAGAGAATTTCAGTACAACTACAGGCTTCTCTATTATTACTATGTAGACCAAGATAAATATCTAGGGGAACCGCAGGACTATGTCGATAAAGTCGACATGCAAAAAATGTACGAAAAAGAAATTCCCTGGGACTATTACGATCTTTACTACATGTATGCCATGATGAACGACAATTTCACATACTATGTAGACGCATCACGAGCATACAGCTTGTTAAACAGTTTAAGGCAATCCGACGAACTCACAGGCGCAGGATTTAGGCTTGACTCTCTAGCATTTCCAGACAAGTTTATTATTCAGAAGGTTACCAAGAATTCTCCAGCCGATAGAGCCGGCTTAAAAGCAGGCGACGAGATTGTCGAAATCGAAGGTGTCGCCCCAACAAACGAGACCGTCTTTAGAAGGCTCGCCGTTGCCACTAAGGGCGAGACAATCACCTACACCATCAAGCGCGACTCTACTCGGATTACAATACCTGTCGTCATCGATTCTTACCTTTCTCCAACCGTTGAACTTTCATTCTACGACTCGATACCGGTCATTAAAATATCCGAATTTGTCGCCAATACATCTAATGATTCCGGCACATACGGAGAATTTGTCCAGTACCTCCGCGAAACAGAGAAATACAAAGCTACAATTATAGACTTGCGGGACAACGGCGGAGGAGACGGCGACCAGTGCAAAGCGATGACCAGAGCGCTCCTTTCTAGAGGCGACACCGCTATTGGAATCATCGAGACAAAAGCAGATACAATCCGCAAAAGGCAAGCTTTCGACACGACATTCGAAATCAACACCGCCGACGGAATCGCCAAAGACCGTTATTTCGTATTCCTGTCCAACAACAATACGGCCAGCTGCTCGGAACTCATGATTGCAGGAGTCGTATCGAACAAAAAGTATCCCATTGTCGGTTCAGTCTCATACGGAAAAGGCATTGGACAAACACGCTGGATTACACCATCGTTCTCTATAGCATCGATTACCAGCATGAAGGTCATTGACAAAGACCGTAATAGCTACCACAAGTACGGAATCGAGCCAGACTTTTCCATCCAGGACAATGACTTAGTACTCGCAACAGCCGCAGAGCTTGCCAAAGACATGAAATTCAAGCGAATTGCCGGCTACGGCAAGACCAATACGGGCCACTTCGCAAAGCAAGCGGTCGCGCAAGATACAATGCCTGGATTCTACCTCTTACCGGAAGAGTACAGAAAGAAGTTTGAATAGGTAAATTATTTCAATACACGCATGCGAACGAGGACATCGGTAGAATCGTTCGCCTTGACCGCAGGAGACGCAAGCGTAAGCTCGATTTCCTTGCGGATATCAGCCACTTGCTTTTTGAGGCGAGCGAGGCGCGCACCTTCAAGCTTCGGAGTCGCAATCATGGTCTTCTTTGCGGGATTCATCCAGTTGCCACGATTGTCCTTAAAGCCCAAGTGCAAATGCGGCCCTGTGCTGCGGCCAGTTGAACCAACCTTACCGATCACCTGACGCGGCGCGACCTTAGCACCAACATTGACGCCTCGCACAGAAAGATGCATATACCAGCTTTCGGAATTGTCCCTATGGCGGATGGCAATCTTGTTACCGCTCAAATCGTCATAACCTGAAACAGTCACAACACCGGCAGCAACAGCGTAAACCGGCGAACCCTTGGGGCTACCGTAGTCGATTCCGTGATGCACCGTGCGACGGCCCGTAATCGGGTGGATGCGGGCACCGTAGGGACTTGTGATGTGCAAACGGTCGAGCGGGTAACGGAGACCTTCGAAAACGAGAGCTTCGCCCTTTTCAGTGTAGTGGGCGTTAAACGTACTCTTCGGATCCGGGTCTTCGTAGCGGAACGCTTCATGATGGCCAACCGTATGGCCGTTAAATTCAGCATAGAGGACCTTGCCGCTAATCCAGATGGAATCCTGGTAGAACTTTTCTTCGAGCAAAATACGGAACTTGTCTCCCGGACGAGCGAGCTGGAAGGACACCTTGCACTGCAAAATGCCACTCACGACACCCACCATGCGCCCCGGAATTCCCACCTTATAGAGAATCCCGTTCAGGGTACTCCCCGCTTCAAGAGCGCCTTCAAAAACAGACTGGCGAACCGACACAGGCTTGTCTATACGGCTATAGGCAAATCCAGATTCAACCTTGCTCAACATGTGGACAGTCGCCGGGTTCGGCGCAAAGCGGAAACGCTGGACATCGCCAGCGGAATCAAGAGCCGCATAAAAGACCTGTCCTACGCGAAGAGCCGACAATTCAACAGAGTCCTGCAAGGCAATCACAATCTTGCCGCGTTCCTTTTCGTTGATGTTCATGCGGTAAAGCACCTGGAAAAGCCCATCACCAGCGCGAACGGTATCGTTCTTCACAAGCCACTTAGAAGTTGCACCCTGCGCTTCGGCAATCAAAACCCTTAAAGAATCGGCCGAAGCTTCAAGCCTCGCATTTTCCTGCATCAGTGCATCAATTTTTTTCTGTTCGTTACATCCGGTAAGTGCTATAGCAACAACGCACAGTAAAAAGAAAATTCTGGACATAAACACCCGCTCTTAAAATTACAAAGGCAAAGATAAAATTTTTACACCACCAACGAGATGGTGATCCCGCACCAAACGTATCATGGATCCTATCGCCTTCGGCTCCAGGATGACGGCGCAAAAAAAAATACCCCGCGCGGGTGGGCGCGAGGCATTCAAATTCTAGCGAAAAGCTATGGATTACTGCTGAGCAGCAGCCTTCTTGGCAGCCTTAGCAGGCTTAGCCGGCTTTGCAGCAGGCTTAGCTTCTTCGACCGGCTTTTCCGGAGCGATCACGTCGAGAAGTTCCATTTCGAACTTGAGAACGGAGTTACCCGGGATAGCGCGGTTGCCACGCGGACCGTAAGCGAGATCGCTCGGGATCCATGCGATAACCTTTCCGCCAACCTTCATGAGCTTGAGCATTTCGGTCCAACCAGGGATAACGGCTGTCACCGGGAATTCGAGCGGCTGACCACGATCGATAGAGCTATCGAACTTAGTGCCATCGAGAAGCGTACCCGTGTAGTGCACCTTCACCTTGTCGTCATCCGTCGGGGTTGCGCCCTGACCTTCGGTAATGACCTTGTACTGAAGACCGCTCTGCGTGGTCACGACACCTTCAGCAGTCTTGTTCTGGGCGAGGAATGCTTCACCTTCGGCCTTGCTCTTTTCAGCAGCGAGGCTATCCTTTCTCATCTTTTCAGCCTGACGGTCCTGAGAAAGCTTGTTGAGCGTTTCCATAATGACGGAATCGTTCATCAAGAACTTTGCAGAATCGCTATTGTAGCGTTCCTTGAAAGCCTGAACAAAGAGATCCAAGTCGAGATCAATGGAATCACGAGTAACGAGCTGGAAACGAGCCTGGTTACCAAAATGGGCACCAAGAGCATAGCTGTACTTGTCCTTTTCGGTCACAAGCGATGTTTTTTCGGTAGATGCGGATTTGCAAGGTTCGCAACCCGTCATAAGCATGGCAAGAGCGCCAGCTGCAACAATCAATTTAGTCTTCATTTTTATCCTCTATGAAAAAATAGACGTTACTTAAAATAGTAAAACAATCCCAATAAAGCTTACAATAATTTTCTTTTTACCTTTACTTTTAGTATATTTCCAGCTGACAATTAAAATATCAGGATCATTATGTGCGGAATAATCGGATACAATGGCAAAGGGGAAGCTATACCGGTTCTTGTTGAAGGACTGAAAAAAATGGAGTACCGCGGTTACGATAGTTCGGGTGTAGCCGTTTTAGACCACGACACGATAAAAGTTGTTCGCGCTTCAGGTAAAATAAAAGCCCTAGAAGACAAACTAAAAGGCACTCCGCTTAAAGGCTCCGTAGGCATAGCCCACACACGCTGGGCAACGCACGGTGCGCCGACCGAAGCCAACGCCCATCCACATACTAGTTATGACGGAAAAATTTCAATTGTTCATAACGGCATCATCGAGAACTACGCAAGTCTCAAGGCAAAGCTAATCTCCGAGGGCATCGAATTCAAGTCCGAGACCGACACCGAAGTCGTAGCGCACCTCATTGCCCGCTATTATAACGGCGATTTGAAGTCCGCAGTTCTCAAGACGCTTAAGCAAATTGAAGGTACGTTCGGCCTTGGAGTCATTTGCAGCGAAGAACCGAATGTATTGATCGGAGCTCGCCGAGGAAGTCCGCTCATTCTTGGTATCGGAAACGAAGGAGACTTCTACCTCGCAAGCGATGTCTCTGCCATCATCAACCACACGCAGAAAGTCGTTTATCTCGACGATAATGACGTTGTCCAAATTAAGGACAACGGATATTCCATCGTGAACATGAGCAGCCACGAAGTGCAGCGCGAAGTCCAGGACGTGGAATTTGACGCCGACGCAGTCGCCAAGGGCGGATTCCCGCACTTCATGCTCAAGGAAATTTTCGAACAGCCCGAAGTGCTGCGCAACACCATGCGCGGACGCTTGCTCACCGCCGAAGGTAACGCAAAGCTCGCCGGCCTCGACACGAACATCAAGGAACTCCGTAACATCAACCGCATCATCATCACGGCCTGCGGCACAAGCTACTATGCTGGCATGGTCGGTGAATACATGATCGAAGACTTGGCCGGCGTCCCGGTCGAAGTCGAATACGCTTCGGAATTCCGCTACAGGAACCCGATCATCAAGCCGGGTACACTCGTCATTGCCATCAGCCAGTCCGGCGAAACCGCCGACACACTCGCAGCACTGCGCGAAGCCCAGCAGAAAGGCGCAACCGCACTTGCCATCTGTAACGGTGTCGGCTCGACGATTGCACGCACAAGCGACGGTGGCGTTTACCTGCACGCCGGTCCGGAAATCGGTGTAGCTAGCACCAAGGCATTCACAAGCCAGGTCACCGTGCTCGCCATGATAGCCCTCTTGCTCGGCCGCCAGCGCAGACTCAGCTTTGAAACAGGCGCCGACATCGTGAAGGACCTCTTGGAACTCCCGGACCTCGTGACGGAAACACTCAAGCTTTCCGACAGCATCGCCGAAATCGCAAAGACGCTCTGCAAGGCAAACAACTTCTTGTATCTCGGTCGCCACTTCTGCTACCCGGTCGCCATGGAAGGCGCCTTGAAGCTCAAGGAAATCAGCTACATCCACGCCGAAGGCTACCCCGCCGCAGAAATGAAGCACGGCCCGATCGCCCTTATCGACGAAAACATGCCTGTCGTGGTCATCGCCCCGAAGGATTCGCTCTTCGACAAGATCATCAGCAACATCCGCGAAATCAAGGCCCGCGGCGGCAAGGTCATCGCCGTCACGACGGAAGACTGCCACCCGCTCGACGAAATCGCAGACCACATCATCACAGTCCCGAAGACCCGCCCGATGCTCATGCCGATTCTCACCTGCATTCCGCTCCAGTTGCTCGCCTACCACATCGCCGTGTTGCGCGGAAACGACGTGGACCAGCCGAGAAACCTCGCCAAGAGCGTGACGGTGGAATAAAGCATTCGGCCAGTTACTAGTTAGTAGTTATTAGTTACTAGCAAAAGCCTTAACGAACCAGCGCGCAGTCACAGGTCAACAAATTAGCGATCAAACAGCCCCTCCTGACAGGAGGGGTCTTGTTGCATTTAGAGAGGTGTAGAGGGAATTTTGTAAAAAAGATTTTTTCTTTTATTCCAAAATTCTGTTATATTTCGAACGAATGAACGATTTTAGCAAATTCTTATTTTTTGATTTGGAATATAATCCCGAAACGCAAAAGGTTCGGGAATACGGCTACATTCTCGGCACAGAAGAAGTACGCGAAAGAAATACTGCAAAATTAGAACAAGCCGCATTAAAAGCAAAATACATCGTAGGGCACAATGTACTTCGTCACGACGCCCCAATACTTCGTCAATATTTTTCTATAGACTTTCCAAATGTCCATGCACTAGACACTTTAATGTTGTCTTCGTTATTGTTTCCTCGCAAACCGTATCATAAACTGCGCAAGGAATATCTGCATAATGAAGACGATCCATCGAACCCATTGGAAGACGCCAAGCTTTGCAAGAAACTGTTAGAGGACTGCATTGAAAAATGGGATAATTATCCGTGGCAGCTCCAATATCTACTATTTCAATTTCTAAAAAACGAGCCTGGTTTTGCGCCATTTTTCGAACTTGTCGATACGCCAAATCCGATAAAACTACGTTTAAAGCTGTCAGAAATACAACATTGGTTTACCGCAAACTACGAAAAAACGATATGCCTTCGCCAAAACTTTCAAAATGAGTGGGCTGCATATCGTGCTGAGTGGTGTTTTCTTTTAACACTTTTTCATGAAGAAGGGCCTAGCGATTACGTACCACATTGGGTGCGATACCAATATCCGCATCTTGAAAACATTTTGCATCGCAGGCGACTTGTTCCCTGTGGCAACCCGCAATGTCCTTATTGTTCCGAACAACTAAGCTCTACCAAACAGTTAAAGAAATGGTTTGGTTTTGACAATTTCCGTTCTTTTAACGGAGAACAAGTTCCTCTGCAACAACAGGTCGTCGAATCGGCAATGCGAGGAGAATCTTTGTTAGCGGTTTTCCCAACTGGTGGTGGAAAATCCATGACATTCCAGCTACCCGCATTAATTGCAGGAACACAAATAGGAGCGTTAACAGTTGTAATATCTCCAATCGTCGCTCTAATGAAAGACCAAGTTGACGTACTTGAAAAACGAAGACAGATTGGAGATGCAGCCTACATCAACTCAATGCTATCGCCAGCCGAAAGAAAGGACGTCATTGAGAAAGTCAACAATGGTGAAAAGAATATTCTTTACATTTCACCAGAATCATTGCGATCCAATACGACGTTCAATTTGTTGAAGCACAGACGCGTAGAACGAATCGTCGTTGACGAGGCTCATTGTTTTAGTGGTTGGGGCCATGATTTTAGAGTAGACTATCTCTACTTAGCTGATTTTCTAAAAGATTTACAAAAAGAAAAGAATCTTGAAACTCCAATTCCTGTAAGTTGTTTTACGGCTACAGCAAAGCAGTCTGTGGTAGATGACATTTGCAACTATTTCAAGGAACGCCTAAATCTTGATTTGGTCAAGTACATTAGTCCTGCAAAGCGAACAAATCTAACATACAAAGTCATCGAATCTTCGGAATCTCCTAACGAACGTAGAAAACAATTGGTAAATGTTCTTCGTGATTACAACGGTCCTAAAATCATTTATGCTTCCAAAGTCAAGACAACAGAATCCCTAGCCGAAGAATTGCACAACCGTGGTTTTGCAAGCGCCTGCTATAATGGCAAAATGGAATCCGAAAAGAAAATGACCATTCAAGACCAATTCCAAAATGGCGAAGTCGATACAATGGTTGCAACAACCGCATTTGGAATGGGAGTTGACAAGGACAATGTAGAGTTAGTCGCGCATTACGAAATTTCAAGCACACTTGAAAATTACGTTCAAGAAGCGGGACGTGCAGGTCGTGATCCTAAATTGCAAGCAAGTTGCGTTGCACTATTCAATCCCAAAGATCTCGACACAAATTTCCAAATTCTTCAGCAATCAAAACTTTCAGCTCAAGAAATTTCTGCCGTTTGGCGGGTGCTTAAAAAGGCCGCAGGCAACCAGAATCGCTTGATTATGTCCGCACTTGAAATAGCCGATCAATGCGGATGGACAGAAAAGGAAACGGACGCCAGCGTTAACACCACAAAAGTCAAGCTAGCTATTCTCGTTTTGGAAGAACAAGGATTCCTGAAACGTAAACGTAATAGAACTCAAATGTACGGTTCTTCCATTAATGTAGAATCTGCAGAGCAAGCACGAGAAGCCATAGGTTCCGATAAGATTGAAATTCCCAATTCAGTAGAAAGTATAGCATATCGAATCATTCACCACATCATCAGCAAGCGTTGGACACGATCTCCAGAATGCGCACTTGACGAACTCACGGTCAATCTAGGCTTAACAAGAGAGCAAGCCAACGACGGCTTACGTTTACTGCGTTCATTACACCTTCTTAATGAAGATGATGACTGGAGCGCAAGATTACAGAGAAAAGGAAACGACACACCACGTTCACTCTTGAAAGCAGCATACGAGCTACAAGAAGAACTATTAAAAGTCTGTGAAGGTAAGGGAATTAACGATCGATTTGTGTTAGACATGACCAAACTCAATTCCCAACTGAATCAAAGAGGCGATGCCGTTGGGGCATCAACATCACGCAGAAATCTTTTTATATTCCGTGGTATTTTACGCTACTGGGCCCACGAAAGCGTTGCCGAAATTCATCTTGTAGAAGCGGGTCACCAAGTTTATCAAATCGAGTTTCTGGTCCCGCCAGAAACCGTCAAAGAAAGCCTCAGAAGACAATGGCAAGTATTTGACAAAGTTATTGACACCTTGATAGAAATGCAAAAGGAACAGACGCGCCAAAATGGAAATATCGTCTGGTTCTCTTTGAATGGCTTAATGAAAAGAATGTACAAGGAAAAAGGTGAAAAAGCTGTCGCTCGCATCGAGATGCAAAAGCAACTTGAATATGCACTTCTTTTCTTGCATCTTGTAGGATCTATCACGCTAGATCACGGCCTTGTCGTTTTCTATACTGGACTTGTCGTGGAATTAAATCCAGAGGCAAAACAACGGAATTTCACGGCCAAAGATTTTGAGATGCTTAACACGCATTATAAGCACAAGGCTGAAGCAATTCACATTGTTGGCGAATACGCAAAGATGATGCTCATTGATGAAAAAGCGGCACAACAATTGCTAGACGATTACTTCGTCATGGATATTGCAGATTTCCGTCTAAAATATATGCAAGGCATTGAACAGATGGAATCCGTATCCGATGAATTGAAACGAAAAATAGAAAGCGTCAATGACGAACAACGCAAAATTATCAAAAGTCGTAAGAAACACATTCTTGTAGGTGCAGGTCCAGGTTCAGGAAAAACTCATTTACTCGTCCATAAAGTAGCCTCTCTTTTATGGATTGAAGAGGCAAAGCCAGATTCAATCTTATGCCTAACATATACTCGCGCAGCTTGTCGCGAATTGAAAAAGCGATTGTTCAATTTAGCAGGCCCGTTAGCAGCAAAGGTAAACATCACAACATTCCATTCGCTCGCCTTTTCAATTCTAGGAGTGCAAGGAAACAAGAAAGCTCTTGAAAATGCAGATGACGTTGTATCCAAAGCAGCAGAGCTTTTAGAATCAGGAGAAGAAGCCGGTGTCGGAGCACCTGGAGTTATCTTGGTCGACGAATTTCAGGACTTGTCCGCAGGAGAATATCGCTTATTACGAGCCCTATACGATTTAGGAGAAAAAGATCCTCGCGTTATCGTAGTTGGCGATGACGATCAAAGTATTTTTGCGTTCCGAGGAAGTTCCTCCGAATACTTCCAAAAATTTGCCGACGAGTTTTCAAATACAGAAAAATTCTATCTAACAACAAATTACCGTTCCGTTGCAGGTCTCGTCCGTACAAACGCAAAATTACTTGAATTAATGACAGAACGCGTAAAAGAAGGTTCTCAACAATTTGCTTTAAAACAAAGCCAAGCTGAACTTGCATTTTACGAAGAAAGCGACAAGGCAACTGCTGCATTTGGCGCAGCAGAAATTCTTGCACAAAAATTCAAGTCAAATCCAACAGAGTCATACAGCATTTTAACCCGCGAAAATGCAGAAGCATTCTTGGCTGCAGCAAAACTAGAAGAAAAACAAGTTCCATATCGAATGTTAAAAGGGCGAGATAAGGACAAATGCTCCATTGAGAAAACTCGAGAAATTTTAGGTTTCTACGCCATTCTTCAAGAAGACCCAAGAGTGGGGAAATTCCCATGGAGCGCAAAAGAATTTAAGCACTTAGCCGAAGACTATAAAGCAAACCATCAAGCAGAAAGTTCATTTGAACTTTTGGATGCATTAGTAGATGATTTTATTGAATTAGAAACCGCCTGTGGAGAAGATTCAATTACTCTAGGTGATTTCAATCAATATTTAAGCGAAGTATCTTACAGCGACTTTACTTCAAAAAACATGGGCGCAGTTTCTATCGGAACAATGCATAGTGCAAAAGGACTTGAATGGGATAATGTTATTCTCGCATTAGGCTCTTGGGTTCTGAAAGATGCCGATGAAAAGAAGGCTCAGGAGAATTATCGCCTACTATATGTTGCTGCCACCCGTGCAAAGAAAAGTCTTACCATTATCGGTGATGAAAAAATGTTACCTCGTGAATGGATTAGTCACTTTGCAAAACAAGGTAAAGTCAATAGTGTAAAAATTCCGAATGTTTTGCATATTGAAACAGGGCTCAGTGATATCAATCTTGGGCATCTTCTTGAAAATGAGAAGAACAGAAATCGAGTTCGATATATTCAAAGCAAGCTTGAAACATCACCCCTACAAAGCGATGTCAGTGTGAATTTTAATCAAGAATTTCACAGCTACAACACAAATCTTAACGGAAGGCTGATTGCCGCATTTTCTAACGACTTCTCCCAAAAATGTATCGCGTACCTACAAAGGTACGGCTACAAACCTGCTACAGCAAATCTCTCACAAGTTGTTCGCTGGACATCTGATGATGGTCAAGAAACTTGGGTACCACTATTTAGGGTGGAATTTTCTAACAGATCCATCAACAAATAGCAAAATCCCCCCACTTGCCTTCCCTCGCCGTATTTTGTATATTCCCCAATAGTTAAGCTATAGTGGCAGGACAAGCCTGCGACAAGCCGTATTTCTTATATCTAAAGGAATACGGCTTTTTTTGTTATAAGGAGAAAAAAATGAACAAAAAGACCGAAAATGCAGATATCATCGTACAGAATTCGCTCATCAATTCGTCCGTCGAAAAGATGATTCAAGTCATCCGAGACAAGCAGGTTCTGCTGGATCGCGACTTGGCGACGCTCTACGGGGTGGAAACGAAGCGTATCAATGAGCAGGTAAAACGCAATAAAGAGCGATTTCCTGAGGATTTTTGCTTTCTGCTGACTATGGAAGAAACGAAAATTCTAAGGTCGCAAAAGGAGATGCGGACAAAAATTTAGACAGCTTGTTTCTCTAAATATAGTTTTCGATAATCTACGGGACTCATCCCGTTCAGTCCGATTTTTATCCGTCTTGAACAAAACCATTCCAAATATTTTTCAAGTTCCGCTTTAAACTCTTCCTTGTTGACTTTTCTCCAATTTTGGCTGTAGAAAAATTCGTTCTTGATTGTCCCGAAAAAGCCTTCACAGGCAGCGTTGTCTGGAGTATACCCCTTTCTCGACATAGAGCGGGTCAAACCATATTTTTTCATCCTTTCAATCCATCCGGGCCATCTGTAATGACTTCCTCTGTCTGTATGAATAATCGGTGTTTCGCCTTCGCGAAGTGTCGCTACCGCCTTGTCCAGCATTTCGTTGACAAGGGTGGCTTCCGGCGACTCTCCAATCGTCCAGCATACAGGTGCTCCGTCAAAGCAATCGATAATCGGAGAAAGGTATACTTTGCCATCATGAAGCGCAAACTCCGTTATATCAGTCAACCATTTTTGATTGGGTGCATCTGCGTGGAAATTACGGTTGAGAATGTTGGGGACGGCTGGGGTAATCTCGCCCTTGTACGAACTGTACTTCAGCTTCTTGGGCTTATAGACAACAAGGTTGCCCAGCTTCATCGTTCGTCGGATGACCTTTTCGGAAACCCTCCTTCCCGTCTTCGAAAGTTCGCTGTGGATTCGCCTATAGCCATAGGTCTTGTTGGATTCGTTGAATATGGGAACGAGTTCTTTAAGCAACAGATGATCCTTTTTACTTTGGTCATCTAGGTGTTTCAGGTTGTAATAGTAGACGCTTCTGGACATCCCCAGGGCAAGGAGAAGGTCCTTCAAATCGTAGCGGTTGCGTAAGGCGTTGACGAGCTGTGTTTTTTCCCTGTTCCTGAGGGCAGACAGGTCAACGCCTGGGTCTTTTTTTATTATGTTCAGCGTCTCCTTCAGTATGTCTACTTCAAGCTGGAGACTTCGAATTTTCTCGTTCAACGCCTTGGCATCATCGGAGGCGAGTTCTTTCTCCTTGGCCCGTTTTCGGTTTGTCGGTTGTCTCTTGTTCTGCAAGCCCATAAGTCCGTACTTTTTATAGTTCTGGTACCAATAATAGATACTTGCGTAGGTATATCCAATATCCTTTGCGACAGATAGCATCGGTTCGCCCATTTCGTAGCATCTGTGAATCGCGTCGAGCTTTACTCTGATAGGGGCGTGGGCCGGATGTTCAGGTGTATTTATCAGCTTATAACGTTTTCTTTGTTCTTGGCGTGGCTGACCTTCTTTCTTTATCCATTTATATAGCTGTTTTGTTGATGGATAGCCTAAAACCCTTACCGTCTTGGTTGCCGATTTCAAATCGTGAAAGGTTTCCAGGGCCTTAGCGACTTGTTCTTCTGTGAATTGCATGGTGCGTCCTCTAGTTGTGTCCAACTATTCGTCCGCACTCCCATTTTGCGCCTTGAAAGTTCTTCAACCTCTTTTTTCGTTAATTGGAAGCGAAAATCTCCTGCAAAACGTTCAATTTGAAGAATCACAAATCCTCCATAACAAAAAAAATCTTCAAAAACTATTGCATTCCCGGCCGAAATAGCCTATATTACCATTGTAAAATCACAAAACAACCGTTGCAAAATGTTTTTAAAAGACGTTTCAAACATAAGAACAGGGCTGGTCACAGCCCGAAAACAGGCAAAAGGGCCCGAAAACGGCGATTTTCGGGAATATCGCCTGCTCAGTCTGCGCTGCATCAAGGAGCCGGGCGTCTTGGACGTGGGCCTTGCCGAACCGTATGCCGCCAACGATGAACTGAAACCGGAGTTTTTGACCCAGCAGGACGACATCCTGGTTCGTCTTAGTGCCCCCTACACGGCGGCCTTGGTCAGCAACGAATCGACCGGCTATGTGGTGCCGTCGCATTTCGCTATCATTCGCGTTGACAAGTCGAAGGTGGATCCTGCTTATGTGCAGTGGATTTTGCGCCAGCAATCCACTTTGAAGCAAATCTACCAGAATGTAAGCGGAACCATCGCGTTCGGCACAATCAATTCCAGTTTCTTCAACGATTTGAAAATCGACATCATCCCGCTCGAAAAGCAGCGGTTAATCGGCGAGATTCTGAAGCTTTCGGAAAGGGAGCAGGCCCTGCTTTCGGAACTCGCGAGGGCGAAAGCGGAATTGAACATGGCGATAATGGCCAATGCGTACAAAAGTTTAAGTAAAGGAAAATAGCAATGACGACAAAACAAAACATCGAAAAAGTCCTCTGGAACGCATGCGACAGTTTCCGCGGTAAAATCGACAGTTCCCGCTACAAGGATTATATCCTGTCCATGCTCTTCGTGAAATACCTGAGCGACGTCTATAAGGAAACCCGCGAAAAATACGAGAAGCAGTACAAGGGCGACAAACAACGCGTAGAACGAGCTATGAGCCGCGAGCGTTTTGTGATGGATGAATCCTCCACGTTCGATTACCTCTTCGAAAAGAGGAACGACAACCAGATTGGCCAGAAAATCAACGTGGCATTGGCGGCAATCGAGAACAACAACAGTGCCAAGCTGCACGACGTTTTCCGCGCCATCGACTTCAACTCCACGGTTGACTTTGGCGAACCCAAGGAAAAGAACGCGACCCTCAAGAACCTGCTGGAAGATTTCAAGGACCTCGACCTGCGCCCGTCGCAGTTGGACAATGCCGATATTATCGGCGATGCCTACGAATACATGATTGCAAACTTTGCCTCGGATGCAGGCAAGAAGGGCGGCGAATTTTATACCCCGAACAAGGTTTCTGAACTTGTCGCACGCTTGGTGAAGCCCAAGGAAAACGACCGTATTTACGACGGAACTTGCGGAAGCGGCGGCTTGCTGCTCAAGGCTTTTGCGCAAATCAAGAACCGCAAGGCGCGCATTTACGGCCAGGAACAGAATATGCAAACTTGGGCTCTCTGTCGCATGAACATGTTCCTGCATGGTGTTGACGATGCCGTGATTTGGCAGGGCGATACGCTCTCGAATCCGGGAAATATCGAAAACGACCACCTGATGAAATTCCAGTGCATCGTGGCTAATCCGCCTTTCTCCTTGGACAAATGGGATAGCGGCTTTTTGGGTGATGTTGCTGAGAACGACAAAAAGGCAAAAATGTCAGCTGACCTGGACACGTTCCACCGCTTTGATTGGGGTGTTCCGCCGACATCCAAGGGCGATTACGCCTTCGTGATGCATTTCCTCCATAGCCTTGACGACGCAACGGGCCGCATGGGCATTGTGCTTCCGCATGGCGTCCTGTTCCGCGGCGCAAGCGAAGGCAAGATTCGCCAGACGATTATCGAGAAGTTCAACTTCTTGGATGCGGTCATCGGGCTCCCGGCAAACCTGTTCTATGGTGCCGGCATTCCCGCCTGCATTCTCATTTTCCGCAAGAACCGCGGAGCCAATAATCACGTTCTCTTTGTGGACGCAAGCGGTGACGAACACTACGAAAAGGGCAAGAACCAGAACATCCTGCGCGAACAGGATGTGGCGAAGATTGTCGATACATACAAGACTTATCTTGCCGACCCGAGTTACGGTGGCGAGGAAAAGTACAGCTACGTGGCGACACTCGACGAAATCAAGGAAAACGACTACAACCTGAATATTCCGCGCTATGTGGATACTTTCGAAGAAGAGGCCCTTGTAGATATTGACGAGGTAAAGACGAACATCAAGAACATCGAAGATGAACTTTCGAAAGTCCAGAAGCAGATGGCCAAATACATGAAGGAACTCGGACTGTAAATACAACAATTATCATTTTCGTGAAGCCACGAAAATGATGTTGAGATATCATAATAAGGCAGAAATAGGAGCGTGGTATGGTAAAAAAGATGATTCAAGCGAAAAAAGAGACGATTCATGCCTTAGGGATTGATATTGGTATCTATACCGCAGATTTTGAAAATGAGTATATCTCCCTGACGGATATTGCTCGTTTTAGAAGTTCTGACCCAAGAATTACGATTCATAGTTGGCTTAGAAACAGGGATGTGGTGGATTTTTTGGGTTTGTGGGAAGCCCTTCATAACACGGATTTTAAACGTAGCGAATTCGATACGTTTAAAAAAGATGCAGGTAGTAATGCTTTTACGTTCTCTATAAAAAAGTGGACCGATGAGATGGGGGCCGTGGGCATTGTCTCGAAGTCTGGCAGATACGGTGGCGGTATTTTTGCGCATAGCGATATTGCCATGGAATTTGCTTCGTGGATATCTCCTGAATTCAAACTGTATATAGTCAAGGATTATCGACGCCTAAAATCGGACGAAAACAGCCGCCTGTCCCTAAATTGGAACCTGAATAGGGAAATTTCCAAGCTGAATTACAGGATTCATACTGATGCGATTAAGGGAAAACTCATTTTGCCGCAGTTGACCTCGATGCAGAAGAGTTTTGTTTATGCCGATGAAGCTGATTTGTTGAACGTGGCTCTTTTTGGAGAAACCGCCAAGGAATGGCGGGATGAAAATCCGGATAAAAAAGGGAATATTAGGGACTATGCCGATATTCCGCATCTTTTGGTTTTGGCGAACCTTGAAAGTTACAATGCCATTTTGATTAAGGAAGGGATGCCGCAATCAGAACGACTTATAAAATTACGTGAAACGGCAGAAAGTCAACTTACGACTATTTTATCACTTGATTTACAGAAGCCAATTTTGATTGGGAACGAAACAAAGAGGATAGGGAAGTAGACCATTTTCGTGAAGTTACGAAAATGGTAAGGAGTAAATATGGCGAAAAATGTATTTGATGCGTTCAATGAATTTATGAGGGATAAGATAGATCTTGATCCTGATGTGGTGAGTGATGCTCGAAAAAGTCGAGACAATTTAATTGAAAATATCAACGATTTTGATAACAAAAACTTCTTTAGATTTTACCACGAAATCAACATCCAGTTTGGTTCTTTTGCCCGTAAAACGAAGAAACGCCCATTGGACGATATTGATTTAATGATAGGTATTGCTGCGGACGGAGCTACCTATAATGCAAGCGATCCTTGGAATGATGTTCGCATAAACGCAAGTAAAGAGAATGCGACGCAGCAGGATTGTCTCAATGATGACGGAATTACACTAAATAGTACAAAGGTTTTAAATAAATTCAAATCAAAACTAGAAAAAGTGCGGGATTATAAAAAGTCTGATATCCACCGAAATGGCGAAGCGGTAACACTGAATTTGATTTCCAAAGATTGGGCTTTTGATATAGTTCCTTGTTTTCAAACAGTGATGGAATCGAATGGTCGCAATTATTATTTAATTCCCAACGGAAGTGGAGGCTGGCAAAAAACAGACCCTTGCAAAGATCGTGACTATGTGATGAAGGTGAACGATGAAAAAAAGAAAATGGTTTTGCCTTTAGTACGACTTTGCAAGAAATGGTTTGAAGTGAAAAAATTTGAGACACCTGCATCTTATTTGATGGAAACGCTTATCGTTCGCTATTGCGAAAGCAAGAAAGTGCTAGACGATGTTATTTTTTGGCGCTTTATGGAGTTTTTAGACTATTTAGAGAATGGAATATACAATCCTGTCCAAGATATGAAAGATATTCAGGGAAATATTAATGATTTGAATCTTTTGGATCGTTGCAAGATTTCTGAAAGAGCCAAGTTTGATTCCCAGAAAGTTTTAGATGCATTAAATGCTGAATTCAAAGAAAAGAATCGTCCGAAAGCGGTAAACTTGTGGCGTGAAATTTTTGGAGAGGATTTCCCAACTTATGACTAGTGTTTTTGAAAAACAAAATGAACCTGAAATGCAAATGCTTCTTTGTGCTCAACGAAAGGAGTATTCTAAAGTAAAAAGGGGAAGATTCTGGTTTCTTTTTGCATCTGTAATTGTTGTCTCGACTTTAACGATATGGGTCGCTATTACAGATAACTCTAAAGTGGATAGCGTTTTGACCGTTCTTAATGTCGGAATCATTTTTCTTCGAGAACGAATAATGCGTATTTTTGATAAGAGACAAGAGTATGCAGCCCAAATTCAGCAGTATTTTGATAGTTCATGTTACAATACCGCTATTGGTAAAAAAATAATAAATGGAGAATCGCTATTTACAGATTCTAGGATTGCTGAAATTCAAGCTGGTGTTTGCCATGAAGATTTGAGTGATTTTGCGAACTGGTATTCTGATTATAGATCGAAGCCAGCAGAAAAGCAAGTTCTCTATTCACAACGAGAAAATTTATCATGGGATGAAAAGCTACGATTACTTTACAGAACGATAATCATTATTTTACTCACATTAGTTTCGTCAATTATCATCATGTATGGGATAAAATCATCTGCCCCCTTTGAAAAAATGTGTGCTTTAATTTCTTGCATTCTCGCATTTATAGAATGTGCTTGGGATAGTATTGAAAAAATTACCAGAGATTTGCGTAGATTAAATAAACTATTTGCTCAATATGAGGAAACAGAAAAAGCTGTTTGCTCTGGTAAAATTGGATTTCACAAAAAACTATCCGATTTGCAAAATGAAATATTTACACATCGAAAAGAAAGTTTTTTGATTCCTGATTTTGTTTATAAGTTGAAAAAAGAATCATATCAAGAAATTGCTGATGCTACGGCAAAAATGCTAAATTCAAAATGACAGAGCGGCTTATGGAAAAGAAACAATTAATAAGCGCGTTGGAGCGATTGGCTAATGAGGGCGATAACATTGTAGAATCTGCTGAAAGTCGTCCTATCAGTTCGTTCAAGTCTGCAATGTTTTGCAGTTTCTCTTCTTTCATGGAGTGGCGATCTGCAGTATTAACTATTTTAAAGCAAAACGGGTTGCACCAAAACGAGTTTGCCAATCAAATTGAAAAAGTTTCTGAAAATACCGCTGCAAGGAAAGTGTATGTTGAAGCTGCTGTTCAGCAATTAAAAGGCCTTATAAAAGCATATGAACAGGATTATATAGAAATAGAAAATAATAATAAAGGGAAAGGCGGTGTGTCAGATCTTGAAAACATCTTCAATAAATTTACTCGTGTAGTTAGACAGTTGCGTTCTCGTCACGACAATCGTGAAACTCTTACGATTAAAGATGAATACGATGTCCAAGATTTATTGCACGCTTTGCTTGTATTACATTTTGATGATGTCAGAGCTGAAGAATGGACGCCTTCGTACGCAGGTGGATGCGAACGAATGGATTTTTTGCTGAAAGATTTGCAGACGGTGATTGAAGTTAAGAAAACTCGTTCTAGCATGTCGAAGAAAGAACTTGGCGAAGAATTGATTATTGATATTGAAAAATACAAGGTTCATCCTGATTGCAAGCAACTTTATTGCTTTATTTACGATCCTGATGGATATCTTGGCAATTCTTCCGCAATTAAGAACGACCTTGAAAAAACTCATCAAGGTTTTGTTAGAATTTTTATTAGACCTGAGGTTTGAGAATGACTCCAGAGATTGAAAAAAGAATTAAGGCTGTGCAGGCGGGGCGTGTTCCGGCTGGGTATAAAAGGACTAAAGTTGGAATTGTTCCGAAGGAATGGGATGTCCAATCCTTTGGTGAAATTTCTTTCAAAACAGGTCGAAAAAAGAAAAAAGAAGAAGATTATCCTGTATATTCGATAAATAATCAGAAGGGATTTTGTTCACAAGCAGAACAATTTGAAAATGATGGCTATGCTAATACTAGCAAGGATTCTTATACGCTTGTTGAAAAAGACACCTTCGCCTACAATCCCGCAAGAATTAATATCGGGTCTATAGGGTTATTAAAAGAACCTGACAAGGTGATTATAAGCTCCCTTTATGTTTGTTTTGGATTAAATAAAAATTGCAATTTAAGTTTTTTTGAATCATATTTTAAATCTCATCGATTTAACTATGATGTTTCTAACTACACCGAGGGCAGTGTTCGTCAGTATTTATTTTATGATAATTTTTCAAAAATAAATGTGGCAATTCCGCCTCTTTCGGAGCAGAAGAAGATTGCGGAGATTTTGGCGACGCAGGATAGGGTGATTGAGCTGAAGGAAAAGTTGATTGCCGAAAAGCAAAGTCAAAAGAAATATTTGATGAGCGTGTTGTTGGGCGATGATTTCAAGAAGCCCTTCAAATTGAATGGCGTAACCATTGATAAGAAAAAATGGGAAAAAGTGAGATGCGAAAAAATACTTTTCCCTTCTGGGAAAAGAAATAAAGAAAATTTAAACCTTGAACCTTATGCAATAACAAATGAGTATGGGTTCGTCCCCCAAAAGCAAGCGCATGATGATTTTGGATATATGAAAAATGTGGATAGAAGCGCTTATATCATCGTTTCTTCTAACTCATTTGGCTATAATCCCGCGAGAATAAATGTTGGTTCAATTGGATATTATGATGGCTCGGAAGATATAATCGTCAGTTCTCTTTATGAGGTTTTTAAAACGACGGACGCCATCGATGATAGATTCCTTTGGCATTGGTTTAAATCGGATGTTTTTCCTAAATGGATTGACAAACTTCAAGAAGGTAGTGTTCGTCAATACTTTTATTACGACAAGTTGATCCGCTGTGAAATAAATCTCCCTCCTCTTCCCGAACAAAAGGCGATTGCCGATGTTCTTTCTGCAGCGGATGAAGAAATTTCCCTTTTGCAAAAAGGCCTGGAACAGGAAAAGCTCAAGAAAAAGTCCCTGATGCAGTTGTTGCTCACTGGCCTTGTGAGGGTAAAAGTATGAGTTTTACAAATCAATCAGACTTGATGCTTGAAGACAATGCAAGCAAGTACCCCGCAATCGAAGTGCTGGCGAAGCTGGGCTATACTTACATTTCGCCCGAAGATGCGGCCCAGGAGCGTGGCACGCAATACAATGTATTGCTCAAGGAAATCCTCCGCAAACAGCTCCAGAAAATAAACCAGTTCGAATACAATGGCATAGCTTACAAGTTTTCTGCCGAGAACATCGAAAGGGCTATCGCAGAACTTGATGTCCCGTTAACCGAGGGCCTGGTAAAAACGAGCGAACGCGTTTACGATGCCTTGATGCTCGGCAAGAGTTATCAGGAAAAATTGGTGGATGGGACAACAAAAAGTTTCAACCTGAACTATATTGACTGGGACAATTTCGAAAACAACGTTTTCCATGTGACGGAGGAATTCTCTTGCGACAGCTGGGACAAACAGAAAAATGCCCGCCCCGATATTGTCGTGTTCGTGAACGGAATTCCTTTTGCCGTTATCGAGTGCAAGGCTCCCGATATTTCTGAAGAAAAGGGTGTTGAGCAGAATATCCGCAACCAAAAAGCGGAATATATTCCGCAACTGTTCAAATACGTGCAGATGGTTGTCGCAACAAATAAGAACTCGGTCAAGTACGCGACTGTGGGCACTGGAAAAAAATTCTGGAATATATGGCGTGAACAGGATACGGAATGGCAAACGAACCTTGTCGATCAGATTGTTGCGGGGCGTGTCCCGACGGAACAGGACAAGACGCTGATTTCGCTGTTCGAAAAAGAACGCTTGCGCAAGTTCGCGAAGTATTTTGTCGTTTACGATGCCAACATCAAAAAGATTTGCCGTTACCAGCAGTTCTTTGCGGTAGAGGCGATTATGAAAACCATTGCCGAAAGTGATTCGGCGGGCAACCGCCAGAGTGGCGTCATTTGGCATACGCAAGGTTCGGGCAAGTCGCTTACCATGGTGATGGTTTCCAAGTATATTCTTGAAGAACTGAGTTCGGTAAGCCCCAAAGTGATTGTCGTGACCGACCGTAAGGAACTTGACAAGCAGATTGCAAAGACATTTACGCACACACGCCTGACGCCGGCCCGCGCTACAAGCGGCAAAAACCTTTGCGACCTGATTAACGAGGGCAAGGCCGACGTCATTACATCGATTATCAACAAGTTCAATACGGTAGATAATCAGGGTGTCAAGAACAATTCCAGGGATATTTTCGTCCTTGTCGATGAAAGCCACCGTTCGAACTACGGTTCGCTCGCGACCAAGATGCGAACGGTATTCCCGAACGCCTGCTACATCGGCTTTACCGGCACGCCGCTTCTGAAAAACGAAAAGAACACCTTGCAAAAGTTCGGTAAGCTGATTCACAAATACACCATCAAGGATGGTGTCGAAGACAAGGCGATTGTCCCGCTGATTTATGAAGGTCGCTTTGTAGACCAGAAAGTCGATGAAGAAAATATCGATTTGTGGTTCAAGATGGTGACGAAAAAGCTGAACAAATCGCAGATTGCAGAACTGAAAGCGAAGTGGAGCAGCATCCAGAAACTTACATCTAGCGATTCGCGCATTCGGCGTGTGGCAATAGATATTTACCAGCATTTTATGGACGGTTTCAAGGAATCGGGTTTCAAGGCGATGCTGGCGTGTAATTTCAAACGCGATGCCGTGCGCTACAAGCAAATTTTCGATACCCTTTGCGACATCAGAACGGAGGTGGTGATTTCGGCCCCGGATATGCGCGAAGGTCATGACGATGTTGACGAAAGTTCCGATGACCTTGTCGTAAGCTTCTGGAACAAGATGATGAAGCAATATGACGATGCCGACGACTACGAAGATACGCTGAAAAGCCAGTTCTACGATGGCGAAATTGACATCTTGATTGTCTGCAGTAAGTTGCTTACGGGTTACGACGCTCCGAGAACGCAGGTCCTTTACATAGACAAGGAGCTTAAGGATCACGGACTGTTGCAGGCCATTGCCCGTACAAACCGTCTTTACGAAGGCAAGGATTTCGGCCTGATTGTAGATTATCGAGGGCTAATTAGCAAGTTGGACGCCGCCATGGAAGTGTATAGCGGTGCCGGACTTGAAAATTACGATTCGGCGGACATCAAGGGCGTTGTCGTCGATGTCATGGCTTGCGTGGCACGCCTCCGCGAAACATACTCGCAGTTGTGGGATATTTTTGCATCTGTCAAGAACAGGAAGGATACGGAAGAGATTGAAATCTTTTTGGCGGATACAGAAGTCCGAGCCAAGTTCTACGATGCTCTCTGCGTTTTTGGCCGCGCTTTTACGATGGTGATGAACTCCGTGAAGGCATTTGCCGCGTTCGAACGCAAAGAAATCGAAATGTTCCGTGATACCTTCGTATTTTTCTCGAAGATTCGCCGCAGCGTGAAAATCCGCTATGCCGATGCGCTCGACAATTCGGAATACGAACCGCAAATGCGAAACCTGCTGGATACTTATATGTCCGTAAAGGATGTACAGCAGATTTACGAGCCCATCGATATCATGAATATCGGCGACTTCGACAAGGTTGTTGAAAAATTGCCGTCGGACAGGTCTAAGGCCGATGCTATCGTATCGCATCTTACAAAACGTATAAAACTAAACCGCGATGAAGACCCCGCCTTTTATGACAGCTTCTCCAAGAGAATCAACGCAGTCTTGGAAGAATTCAAGAATCGAATTCTTTCGGAAAAGGAATACCTCAAGCAGATGTTTGAAGTGCTGGGAGATTTCCGAAGAGGCGACACCAAACAGAAATTCCCCGAAAAGATTGCCGGCGATTTGGATGCGCAAGCATTTTATGGCGTTACCATGCCCGTGCTTTCTGAAAAATACAATATGGATTCCGAAACCATCGCGACTATTTCGCAGAAGATAACGCAGATAGTGCGGACTCATGATACCGTTGACTGGAAGACGAATATCGATATCCACAACCGTATTAGGCAGGATATCGACGACTTGTTCTATGAGCTGGAAAACGACAAGGGAGTTGCTGTGGATTTTGACGACATCGACAAAATCACGGAAAGCGTTCTAAATGTCGCCATGAGGAGATTTTGATGCTCCGTACCGTTGAGGCCGATGGCAACGCGATAAGTTATACGCTTGAGCGAAAGCCTGTCAAGAATATTAATCTGCGTATCCGTGCCGACCAATGTGTTTATGTATCGGCACCCAAAGATGTGGCAGCGAAGATGGTTGACGCATTCGTTGTGGAAAAATCGGCATACATATTGCGCGCTCTCAAAAAGTTCAAGGACAAAAACCGTGAGACTGTTTCAGAGAACAAATTTGTCAATGGCGAAACGGTCAAGTTCTTGGGCCGCAACTTGCGACTCAAGGTAAAGAACGCTTCGCGCAGTAAAGTAGAATCAGACGAAAGTTACGTGACGTTATATGTTAAGGATGCGCAAGATGCCGATTTAAAAAAACGTGTGCTCGAAACATGGCTCCGCAAAAAATGCAAAGACGAAATAACGGCAATTTGCAAGAAAGTTTACCCACAAGTAAAAAAATATGGCATCGCATTCCCAGAAATCCAGCTCCGCGAAATGGTTTCTCGCTGGGGTTCCTGTTCTCCGAAAAAAGGATTCGTGACATTCAATACTGCACTAATCGCCATGCCAGTGTCGTGCATTGAATATGTCGTTACGCACGAATTTACGCATTTCCTATACCCGAACCATTCCAAAAAGTTCTACCAGCAACTAGCGACGTTCATGCCCGACTGGGAAGAACGGAAAAAACGGCTGGAAGGGTGAGGATTTAGTAGAATGGTCAGTGGGTTCACGAAAAATAGGAATGCGAATTTGAACTGAAACCTTATTCCTGCTCAATGATAATTCCACGTACTTACAGCCCGAACATTCAATTCAGAATCTAGCAGAATGTAGCCATCAAGATTATAGCCACCAGCAAAGAACACATATACGGAATCTTTCAATTCCTTTGTTGAAACGACATACCTATTGAAAAGGCTCAATGAAGTTGTAGTCGGACGGTCATCTGCCATTCCAGATGATTCCGTAAGATTTACAACTTTGCCATTCTTTACAGCCATCAATTCCATTTCGTCATCCAAAATGCCACAACCAGAAGTATCCGGGATAAGCACTTCGTAAAAGGATACGTTGTCCTTATACCCTACTAACGGTTTAATAACGACATCGCTTGCATTTGCTTTTCTTTCAAAGATAAGCGTTTCGTTAGAATCACATTTGCCAACAGTCCGCTTCTTTCTAAAGTATTGTTTTACAAGTTTGTCCTTTATATTCTGTTCAACAGAACCGTTCATCGCAACTGGTTCTATTTTTTCGACATTCGTTCCGAGCGGAACCGCAAGCAACGGATGCATTCCATCCCCCATCCATGTTTTCCGAGAACGGTTTAAAGAATCAAATTGAATTTTATTTTCTAGCGAACGGGAACTTTTCGTAAGTCCGATTTCGCTCCATTTGTGATGCGTAAACTTCAACGTCCCTGCATCGACGCGCTTGCCATTGGCGTTAATCACTTGCCATGATTGCTTCATGATTTTATGCGAACATGACTTTATGTTTTTTAAAATTCCACCCGCATTTTCGCCTTCGAGAAAATCACACGATGGAAACCACCCTTTATCAGTCCGAACAAACGCCAAACGAATATAATTTTCATCAAGATCAAAAGCCTTTTTATCTTCCACAAACCCAAGCGCCGTAAATTCTTTTGCGGCGGCACTGAACGGCAAAAGTAAAACGAATAGACAAATAAAAAAAAGCTGTTTCATACCATTTAACATTTTACATCACTCTCTTTTGATCGTCGTTGTAACCTTTAGCGTATCGGCTTTGCTATAAGGAGTCTTGTATATCAATTTCCAAGTGAAAGAGCTATCCTTCAAAGACAATACGTCCATTGCATAAAAATGAGATTCTGGAAGTGCGGGCATGTTCGTGTATTTAGGATTTCCGCAATAAGTAGGATAATTGACGCAATAACATGTATAGTGCGGAAACGAATGCATACGCATCACAGGACATGAAATAGAAACAGAATGTATTACAGACTCCGTCTTGATATTCGTGCTTAAGGAATCTTTGCGTTCGTTTTTTGTTTTTGACTTTGCAGTTTTTGGGGAGTCTTTTTTCTTTCCTGTCTCATAAAAAAATACACCACTAGGCAAATCAATAGCAGTCAACTCATAAGGAGACGAGAATGTTTTTGAATGAGAACAAGGGAATGTTTCCTTTACCGAATCAAATTGTTTTTTAAAATAAGCGGTGTCAAATTCTGCATATATTGGACGAGGGATATAACTCGTTTTCTTAAAAAGACCAAAATTTAAATTTATGTAAGCCGTATCTTGATACGTATTTGTGTCCGGTCTATATTTTTGCGAAAGCGGATAGCCTCTTAATTTGTCATCGGGACACAACTTTGCATGACACTGAAATTCATTCCCTTTTATCTCGCAGTTAGAAGCCCGCCATACAGAAATTTCGCCTTTGTGATCTTTAATGCGATAATACACCAAAGCATTTTCAGGAATACGATTGCTATAGTACAGAAAGAAAAGTGTTCCTGCAACCAAAACAAGCAAAATAGGTAATGCAATTTTCAAAACGAGCTTAAACTTCATATGGCATAACATACAAAAGTCAAACAGCAAGCGCAAGAGACTTCACAAATTCATTCGCCGTTTCACAAAAAAACAGCACTTGCTTTTCTCAAATTATAATTGTATATTACGTTCAGCACCAGAAACGGTGATGTTAATAGATCGCAATCCGCGCAAGCGGGGCGGTCTTTATTTTTTAAGGGAGCAAAAATATGAACAGAATCAAACTTATCGGAATCAACACAGAGGGGTCCATGCGATTGTGGTACGGACCCGAAACGAAAATCGGGGTATTTGCGTCGAGAGATTTTGACGCAAATGATTATCGACTGGAGCAATGGGCTACAGAAATGGGACGGTTTCACCAATGCCTTGTGGGCACATTCCATTCGGATGCGGAGCGTCGCATTTTGGATATCGCGCTTGCGAACGGAGCTTTTGCGGTCTGGATTCGCGGATGCAGCCTCCCCCGCATTTATCATGGCGAAGTAGAAAAAGCGATGGAAAACGACCACTTGCTTACACTTTCATGTTTTCACAGGCGACACCACAATGAAGCGACCGCACGTTATTGCATACAGTAGGCATCTTTGTGCACCAAAAAGCACACATTCTTTTTAAACGAAAACGATTCGCTGCTAGAATCTGTTTATCGCAAGGTTGCCAAGTTTCCTAACACGCAACTTTTCAGCAAATAAAAAAATTACTTATCCCAACGGCGATAAACATTCGCGAGAATCGCGCCGGAAATGTTGTGCCATACGGAGAAAATGGCTCCTGGAACGGTCGCCATCGCCAGCGAAGAAAACGCCGTTGCCGCAAGGCTTGTGGCAAGGCCAGAATTCTGCATGCCGATTTCAATGGAAAGCGCTTTAGTTTTGGGCGTCGAGAATTTCAGCAATTTTCCGAGGCCGAATCCGCAGCCGTAACCGAGCAGGTTGTGCAAAATCACCACCGCAAACACGATGGCGCCCGTGGAGAGAATCTTTGCGGCATTGTGCGAAACGACCGCTGCGACAATCATCGCAATTGCAATCACGGAAACAAGCGGCAAAACTTTAATTGCCCGCGCAGTCCATTTACCAAAGAACTTGTTGATAACAAAGCCAAGCGCGATCGGCACAAGCACAACCTTCACGATGGAAAGGAACATTGCCATCACATCGACGTTCACCGTCGTTCGGAGCAGCAAGTATGTAATCGCCGGAGTCAGCACAGGCGCAAGAAGCGTATTCACGCTCGTCATGCCGACAGAAAGCGCGACATCGCCCTTCGAGAGATAAGTGATGACGTTACTCGCAGTGCCTCCCGGGCAAGTGCCCACGAGAACCACGCCAGCCATTAAAGCAGCATCTAGTCCAAAAATCTTCGAAAGCAAAAAGGCGAGTACAGGCATCACCACAAACTGCGATGTGCAACCGATGATGACTTCCTTGGGTCGCAAGAACACCAGCGCAAAATCGCTCAACTTGAGCGTAAGCCCCATGCCAAACATCACGACCATCAAAAGGTAATTCACCCACGAGAGCTGGATCCAAAGTGTCGAACTTGGAGCAAATAAAGAGAGCGCCGCAATCGCAAGCACCACCACAGCCATCCACTTTCCAATAAATTCACTGATTTTTTCAAGAATACGCATCGCTAAACGTCCTAGCCAAAGCAAAAGTTTCGGGCATTCAAAGTGCAGCCCCAATGAATATAGAATATTTACAATTTTCACAAGAAAAATTGGCATCGTTATTTTGAAAAATCAAGTATATTAATAAGGTGAATAGCATACTCCAATTATTGTCAAAACACAGAAGTGGCATAATGGGCTTTGCCATATTATGGATTATGCTGTTTCACTTGCCTGTCCCCACAGATTTAGCGTTTCTAGATTTTTTCAAGGCGCTAGGCTACGGCGGGGTCGATATTTTTCTATTCCTATCGGGGTTTGGCTTGTATTTTTCCATGTCCCGAAAAAATTTTTCATTAAAGAAATACTACAAGAGCCGTTTCTTTCGAATTATCCCTGAATTCTGGCTTATCATTTGCATAGTCTTCTTGATACAGATGAATTTCAGCCTTAAAAGTTTCATTTTCTTGTTTTGCAGAGCGACAACATTGAGCTATTGGACAAAGCAGCAAGAAGAACTATGGTTTATCCCCTGCATCATATTCTTATACATCATATTTCCCGTCTATTTTAAGTTATTCAAAAAATACGGAACAAAAGTTTCTTTGTACTTCGTGTGCGCAGGCTTATCTCTTATTTTAATTTACGCTCTAACTTGCATATACTATTACGACAACAAAAATTTCGGGGGATTCATTATATTCACATACGCAAGGATCCCGATATTTTTCATAGGTGCTTATTTTGGGCACTTGGCAAAGGACGGGAGCAATATTGCCTTAAGCAAAAAACTAAAGACAATTGGACTCGTCTCTGCAATCATCGCCCTAATCATTTTACAATGTTTTATGATTTATTTTCCAAGAGAATTACATACCTGTTCTCTGGCGTATTTGCCATACATCGTCATCACCCCTACCCTTTGTATCATCCTTGCCAACTTTTTTGAGAAATGGAAAGTCCTCGACAAAATATTTACCGTCATGGGGCTTTTATCTTTGGAACTGTACTTGTGTCACGTATATATCTACAAACTTTTCTTTGTCTTTATAGACTACCTGGATAAAGATTCGTCGAACATTCTCATCATGCTTATTTCATTTGTAGCGGCGTACACATTATTTTTCATCAACAGGAAAATTTTCACAAGAAGAACAAACATCAGAATCAGACCGTAGCTACGGCTTACCGCCAATCGATTTTAACGCTTTTATTACATTTAAAACATGAAATCGATAAAAGTACTTTTTCTAGCAACTGCTGCTTGCTTTTTTGCAAGCGCATGTACAGTCTCTGCACCAGAAGATAACTGCAAAGAAGCCTCCTACGACAATATAATGTGTGATGAATATTCTCGCGACGATTGCGGGAATATTATTTGCGCACCACCGTCATCATCAGATTCAAAAAAAATTTCATCTAGTAGCACTGTTAAAAGTTCTTCCAGCGAAAAAAGTAAAACGATCCTCGAAGCAGTCCAGGAATCCGGCAAGTACACCACTCGTGATTCCGTGGCTGCATACTTGTGCAAGTTCGACAAGTTGCCGACAAACTACGTCACGCAAAACGAGGGCAAATCACTCTACGAATCAAAAACAGGCAAGTCTTTTGACAAGTGGAATTTCAACCCATGGACAACTATCGGCGTGATGATTGGTGGCGACAAATTTGCGAATAACGAAGGTCTTCTGCCCAAGGGGACATACCACGAAGCCGACATCGATTACTCGGCCAAGAATCGCGGTACAAAGCGCCTCGTCTATCAAAGCGACTGCGTCATTTACTACACAGCCGACCATTACGAATCTTTTAGCAAGCTAGAAATTCAGTAAATTTTCACAACGAACCCTACCCCATTTTTGAGGAGGTCTTATGAAATTCAAAAAAATCTTGTGCAGCATGGCGTTTGCTCTTTCCGCAACGCCAACACTTGCGGCACAGAACGTCATCGAGGTTGACGACACGCAACCGGGCATCAAAATCAACACAGATAATATGATGGGGGCCGATCTTGCCATCTGGAATCCACCCACGCGCTATTACGACATGGCGCGCGCCCTCGCCACAGGCGGTTACTCGATTTTCCGTTTCCCAAACGGGAGCTTGAGCAATGACTACCACTGGAACGGAGCCGGCAAATACGATAGCACCGGGCTTTGGATCCCAAGCGACACAAGCTGGGCACCGGGATTCCTCGGCGAAACAATTTACCGTGGCACTACAAAGGACAACTACGGTTTCATCCGTCGCAGCCACCTTGCCGATGGCGACATGAACACAATGTGGTGGGGCGAAATACTCAACCCGAACGATCCGCCTTGGGTTGTCATTGAGTTCCCCGAAAAGAAAGACCTCGATTCCATTATCATAGACTGGGGCAATCTCCGCCCGAAGTCTTTTGAACTTTCGTACTGGACCGAAGACTACGCCGAATACCCGGGCGTCCACCAGAATCTTGAAAACAAGCTTAAAAGATGGGGAACCGTCAAGGTCACGAGCAACCAGACTAAGTACAAGTTTCCAACGACTCGCGCACGTTATGTAGCTGTCCGCTTCAAGACAACCGACTTGCCGTCTAAGGGCGTGCAAATTCGAGAAATGAAACTCTATAGCGGCTCCGATGATTTACTCGCCGGAAACGATTACAAGTTCTTCGCGATGTCCACGCGCAATGGCGACAAGCCGCGCACCGACTGGACAGGCATCAAGTGGCATTTCGAAGAATTTATGACCTACATCAAAAAATTCTCGGAAGGAAGACAGAACGCCGTTATCTGCGTCAACGCAGGTACAGGCACCGCCAAGGAAGCCGCCGCTTGGGTCCACTATGCCAATAAAGTCAAAAAATACAACATCAAGCAATGGCAAATTGGCAACGAACTTGACGGCGAATGGGAAGAATCCGGTCCGCTTTCGGCAAGGCAGTATGCCGCTCGTTTTATCGAGTATGCCCGAGCGATGAAGGCCGTTGATCCGAGCATCATTTTGCACGGTCCTCTCCTCAGTACGCACAAAATGCAACAGAAGGGCGCCGGTCTCATGGATGGCAAATACTGGATGGCCGAATTTTTGCGCATCGTCGGTGAAGCCGAAAAGGCCGATGGCAAACGCTATCTTGACGTCGTTGACTTGCACACTTATCCGTACTGGGCACCGAACAACCTGAACGCCAAAGACATGCTCAAGGCGACGATGGATGTCGGCCACAACGCCGATACGCTGAACGCCTGGATGAACAAGTATCTCGAAGGCAAGCGTGGCGTGTTTCTCTCGGAATTCAGCACGTCTGTACAAGGGAGCCAAATCTGGATGGACTACCCGCAAGCCGCCGGCATGGCAAACATCTTCGCGCAGTATGCAGTCCGCTTTGGCGACCGATTCCAGGCTCTCCCGTGGGATGCATTCGGCAACGTCTTTGAAGGTCCGGACCACACGTGGGGAACTATCAGCATGACCGCACTCGTCAAGGAAGGTTCCTGGAACCTCTGGGGAAGCCTTGAACCCACCGCCGAATATTACGGTGTCTATATGGCGTTCAGGCGTTTCCTCAGGCGTTTCTGCGAAGGCGGCTACGCCGTGGTTCCCGCCAAGAGCACAACCGAATCCGTCGTGCCATACGCCGTTTGCTATAAAGACGAATGGTACGATCCCAATGATAGCGGCGACACCAGCTGTCGAGTTCTGCTTGTGAACCTCACGGACTCAAAACAAATTGTACAGGTTAATCTCAAGAGCGACAAAAAGAAGCCAGACAAATATCGCACCGAAGTTGACGTATTCGGAGCAGAACAGTTCAAGTGGATTGGCGACCAAAAAGACGCTTACCCGTACCCGAAAATGGGACCAAGCGGTCGTCTGCTCGAAGGCAAGAACCGAGATATCGAAATTCCGCCATTCGGAACCGTCGTTGTCCACATAAATCCTCTCGAAGATAGGCCCGGCCCCCCACAGATTTTCACCGCAGCCCTCGAAAAGAAAGTAATGACCGTCGGCGACACACTCGACCTCTTCGTAACCGCCGTGCAACCAACCAACCAACCGCTCGCTGGTGCCAACATTCAAATCAAAAAATGGGACAATAAAGGGACGCTCACCGTCCGTGCTACACCTGATGACGGCAAATGGAATTCATCCATCGAGAGTTTCCACATTCAAGTTCCTGTTACAAATAAAGTATCTATCGGTAAGAAAGAAATTAAACTTACCGTCTCGAATGGACTGAAAAATTGTTATCCAGACACGCTCAACATTCCGTTCCGCATTCGCGGTGCTTACCGCACTACAAGCGTGATGGAGAATTTCGACAACGGTCTAGACAACGTATCGTGGTTCCCGGTCGTCAACGGCGACAACGCCACCTCCATGGATGCCAAGGTGTATAACGGCAATCCTCCGCTTGGCGGTTACATCCGTCACGACTTCATCGTCGAACAACCGCCTAATCTCGGCTGGCCGAACTACTCCGGCGCATACTACAACGTCCCCGAAGAAGTCAAGAAATCCGTCGGCATCGTTTTCGATTACGCCACAACGCACAACAATCCGCAAGGCTATATTGAACTGCAGATTATGAGCGAGCAAGTCAAAGACTACGACGAATTCATGGTCCGCCTCAAGAATACGCGCGGCAACTGGGTTCGCGACACGCTCATCTGGGAGAACATGAAGCAAGAAGGCTGGGGCAAGACAATCCCGCAGCTCGACCCGACCAAAATCAAGAACTTCGCGTTCCGCGCACGCCACAGTGGTAAAGGTTACATCAGCCTCGACAATATCTACCTGCTCGGCGAAGACGGCAAGGAAGTCCCAATGCCCAAAGGGCTGAGAAGACTCCGATAGTATCAGCGATTCGAGACGCGTATGGTGATGCCCGCTCGGTGGCGGGCATGACATGAAAAAAACGCCGTCCTTGCGAAAAGCAGGGGCGGCGATTTTTTTGCAATTTTTTCAAAGTTCACGGCATTTCTGCCGCATTCTAAATCGCTTTACGCGAGTTCGTTCACGTGCTGAAGTACGAGCTTCTGCGCCGCGCCACTGTACAAGACAGCGTCATAATTTTCGCCGTTCTTGCCCACGCGCGATTCCGTCACAATGCCATTCTGAGCGCCCGATTCCGTCGGTTCAAAGAAAATCTTGCCAAGAGCCGTTTTCTTCTCTTCAAGCATATTCTGAGCTACGAACCAGTCGCGAATCGTCTTAAAATAAATCTTTTCGACATTGGAATTCTGCGGAAGCAAATCGTTCAAGCGCCTTGCAATTTCGCTTACCGGCACAGGAGATTCATCGCTCGGATAATTCTTAAGCTGGTCCTCGGTCACGTGGAATTTTTCTTTGCCCGTGCGACCCGATTCACCAGATTCCGCACGTTCCTTGCGTCTAGCCAAGCGTTCGTTCGCCTGAGCAACGCACTTATCAATGTTGTTCAAAATAAATTTCTGGGCATCGACATTGCACTTCGTATAAATCGAATGGTGCCCACGAATATCCGCTTCGACCTTTGCAAAGCCAAGCTCTTCGCCATGCGGAGTCGGCAAATTCAGGTCCTTGCCCTTATCGCCTTCTTCCTTCAAAAGAATGCCTTCTCTCGAAAGGACTTCGGCAACGTCAGCATACACAAGCGGCATCATTCCACTTTCATGCGGAATCAAGAAATTCAAACGGCGAACAACACCAGAAACAGAAATTGGTTCTTCGGACACTTCATATTTAGACAACATTTCTGGAGTAAGAACAAGTTCCTGAGTTGCCAGTTCGCGCACCTGGCGAGGTTTTAAAACCCTTTGCGGTTTTGGAGCAGCCACCTTTTCACGGCGTTCCATTACCGGCATTACTTTTTGCTTTAAATAATCGGCCACATAAGTAAGGCACTTGCTAATACGATCCTGCTTGCAGACATCAGTTTCTGGGAGCATTTCCTCAGTCAGAGGATTCACTCCACAAGAAAGCTTTCGGAGGTACATTTCGGCACGTTCAAGAATCTTAATTTCAGCTGGCATTTTAAATAATCCCTCATGAATCTTTTCGGACATACCCCAATATACATCTTTTATAGACAAAAAAAGCCGGCACAGTATTTAACCGCACCAGCTTTACGCCTATACACCAATTTTTATTTAATTTTTAGCCGTAAACGAAGCCAAGAACAATAGCGATCAACGAAAAAATTACGACCTGCCTAAGAACAACGATGTCTTCTTTTTGCATTTAGCTACCTCTCTGTTTTTATGCCTCTAAAATAGATTTAAAAAAAGGCAACCGAGCAGATGTAAGAAAAACATCATTTTAACACTATACCAGCGTGACATTCATCATATTGTCAAATCGTCAATAAAACTTACAAAAAGCTTTATTCCTGCCCAATGTAAAAAATCTATTTCATAATAGAGGTTCGCGCATGTTAAACATTGATGAAATCGGCGATTACAGAGACTTGCTAAAAAATTTTTTCGTGCAGAAAAAATTGGAGTTCCCACTTTTCTCATACAAAATGATGGGACAAAAACTCGGGCTAGAAACAAGCCAAGTTTTCCGCGTTCTCAACAAAGAATCGCATTTACCGGCTCAGAGCATTCCGCTTTCGAAAAAGCTACTGGGTCTCAAAGGACGCGATGGAGAACTTTTTGAGATTTTGGTGGCCGCATCGCGCACCAAGTCCAAAGCCAAAAAAGACAAGCTTTACAAAATGGCCCTTGCGCTGCAAGACGTGAGCCTCCGCAAATTAAATTCAAATGAAATTTTATTTCTCAGCCGCTGGTGGATTCCCGTTGTCCGCTCAATTATCGAAATCAATGGCGGCAAAGCAGATGTCCGTACGCTCGTCAAGCAAATCACGCCCGCAGTATCCGAAGACCAGGTGAAAGAAGCGATTCGCGTCTTGAAGGAACTCAAGATGATAACGCCGCTCGCCTCCGAGCGCTACGCCGTTTCGACAGTCAATTTCACATCGGCAGGCGCGACCAAGGTTACCGCCATTCGCAGTTACCAGAATCAGCTGCTCACGCTTGCGCAAAACGCGCTCGTCAACATTCCGCCAAGCGAACGCAACATTTCATCAGTCCTCGCTTGCGTCGATGACGAATGTCTAGAAGACCTCGTCGAGATGACCTGCGAATTTCGCAGACAAGTTCAAAAACGCGTTGCCGAAGTTGCAGAGCCAAAGAAAGTCATGCAGTTCATCTTCTCGCTGTACCCGGTTGCCGACATTTCGGACAAAGAAACAACAAAAGAAAAAGCGAGGATAGCATGAAAAGATTATTAGCATCTCTATCCTGTGTATTACTATTCGCCTGCTCCTCGGATAAGAACCTCGCAGGCGCTAGCACCGTTGAAACCGAAAACGCTTGCATCATCAACGTTGTAAACATCGATTCTAAACCGGCTGCCAACGTCGTCGCAAGGATCCGTCCGCTTTGGTACGTGGAAGGAGTTTCCTCGGATTCCGCCGTCACACAAAATAATATACAAGACGCTACATTAGAAATCGCCGCAGATTCACTCGGCAACATCGTCATGGATTCCATCAACTTCGATAAAGGCTACATCGAAATCATTGATGGCAATTCCGGCGTTTTCCAAGCTATTGCCTCTAGCGACTTAAAGAAGAATAAATTAACAACCATGCAAATGGAAGAACTCGGTTCCGTCACCGGCAAGGCAGAACTCCCCGAAGGAACCGACTACGCCTGGGTCCAAATTTACGGCACCGATAAAATCGTAAAGACCAACAAAGACGGCGAATTTACACTCGATTCACTCCCGCCCGCAAGCTACCAGATTCGAGCCATTTTGCCTGACGAACAAGAAACCATCGGCGAAGCCTCCATTACAATTTCTGCTGGCGAAAAGAGCGATATCCAAGCGCTAGCAAAACCGACTCTCGAAAATGAACAATTAGAGCAATGGGCACATGTTCGCACCATTCCGCTTGATTCTACAATCTCGGATTGGATGAAACCCATCGCAGAAACTACCGTTGTCTTTGTGCGATTAAACGAAACGAACTTCGACTTTAGCGAAGCCATGGACAACGGAAACGACATCCGATTCACCGACCAAAGCGGGAACCGACTCGCATTCAAGCGAGCTTTCTGGAACAGCACCACTCCAGACACTCCGCAGTCCGCAGAATTCCAAATCCGCATCGACGGCTCATCAAGCGTTGAAAACCTCGAAATGTACTGGGGCAAGACCGCCGCACTCGACGCAAGCGCAAGCAACGATATCTGGGCAAGCCTCCCCGACTCGCTCGTAAAAGCCATCCATTCCATCACGCTGATTGACTTCGAAAATCAAAAACTCGAATCCGCATTTGACTACGGCGACGGTCCGCGCGAATGGTACTTCCATCCACAAGACACAAACGTCACGACAACGCCCTCAAGCGAAAACATCCAGGACGCCTTTGAATCCAGCAAGGAACGTGGCGGCTACGTATTCCATTGGAAGAGCACTAGCAAAACAAGAGGCAAGTGGTCGATGATAGGCACACGAATCAACCGCAATCCATCAAGTCTCGAGGGCATCGATTCCATCGCATTCTACGCCAAAGGCAAGGGCGAGCTCGGTTTTGCGGTAGAAGTTCTCAACGAGCCGACCGGAAAAACAAAGTATGTGGACTATCTCGATTCCACCTGGAAACGCTTCAGCTTTACGCCAAGCGATTTTGTCGAAGGCGATGGCGAGTTCGGGAATATGGGATGGGATTTCGTCAAGCCGCGCGTCACGACGTTCACCATCTGGATTGTAGACGAAAGCGAAATGTGGATTGACGACGTTATTTTATACGGAGTAAACCGTGATAATTTTAATTAGCTATTAGTCATCAGTCATTAGTTAATAGTTATTGATTGAATCTAACGACTATTGACCATTGACTATTGACTAAGTATCAGATATCTTTACCGCTTTTTGCAAGGAAGGCAAGCAAAATAAAACAGCCTGCGACCACACCAATCAAAGGCAAGTCCGAAAGTTCGCGCAATACCATGCGCAAAAGGCGCACCATCTGCGAACTCGCAAAAGCATACCCCACGCTGCACAGCACAACAAACAGTGCAAAGCGCCCGATGAACGGGATGCTTTTCGTGATGCGCTTGAAATAGTTATTGATGCAGGCGCCATAGAGCATCAAAAGCGTTGCAATCAGCCCGACCGAAATTGAATTCAAATGGGCTCTCAAAAAATTCGCGAACTGGTGAATATAAGGTTGCATAATTCCAATAAATTAGTGTAAGTCTCTTAGCAGTTCATCAAGCTGCTGTTCCACGTGCAATTTATCGCCATCGTTCATAACCGTGCGAATCCGCTTGCCCGGGAAAAGTTCTGGTGCGCAGGCGCCACGCTGATTTTCAATACGGCGTTTAGCATCGCTTTCGCTGAGGCCACGCAGCACCAGGCGTTCAAAGCGAACGCATTCAGGCGCATCGACAATCCAGATTTCGTCAAGCATTTTTACAAGCTCGGGCGCACGCGAGAAAAGCGCAGCCTCCACGAACCGGCACTTGTCCGCGACTCTCGTCAATTGCGCAGCACTTTCACTAGAAGAGTCCGCGGCCTCCCCTGTAAAAAATTCCGCCACAGCGCGATTCAAGTACGGGTAAACAATCTGCTCCAACTTCACGCGGGCATTTGCATCCGCAAAAACGCGGTCTGCAATCAGCGCGCTATTCACGTCCGTCGGCGTCAAGCATTCTTCGCCAAAGTACGCAGCCATTTCAGCACGCAGCCCCGCCGAATCGCGGTAAAGTTCATGCACTTTGCAATCGGCATCAAGCACCTGGAAATTACGTGCACGCAGCAAGGCCCCGACAAAGGACTTGCCCGCACCTATCGAACCCGTAATTCCAATCTTCAGCATAACGCCACTACTCCGCGACCATTAAAAATCAACGTCCGAGCGAAATCAGGCACAAGCCAATGACCACGCCCAACATCGCAAAAAACTTCGTCTTGCTCTTGCGTTCCTTGAATATAAGAATTCCTGCCAAGAAGCTGATGAACACACTCGAACGACGCAGCACCGTAATGATAGAAATCAACGCATCCGAATCGCTCACCGCCAAAAAATAGCAACGGTCTGCAATAATCAACAGCGCCGCCACCGCCAAGAACGACCAACGGAACTGAAACGGAGTCGTCTTTTTACGCGTCGGGTACCATGTGAACATAGTCGTCAAGAACTGCACCACGCACATGTAAATGCTGAACCAAACCTGAACCGTCAACGGTTCAAAATTCATGCGCTGCAAAATCAGCTTATCGTAAATGCCGCTGCAAGCCGCCAAAATCGTCCCGAGGAGCATCGCCACGACCCAGCCGTTGCTAAAGAAATGCCCCATTTCCTTGCGGCCCGCAAGCGAGAGCCCGATGTACGAACAAACGCAAACCGCAATACCGATCCACTGCATCACCTGCGGACGCTCGCCCAAAAAGCCAACCGCAATCATGATTGTAAATAAAGGCGCAAGCGCACGAATCGTCGTCGAGATGCTGAGCGGCATGTGCGCAATCGCGCTGTACGTGAAAAGCCAGCTCCCGCCGACAATCACCGACTTGACCATCAAAAACAGGTGGTCATGCAAAGTCAGCGGCTCGCAATGCCCGGACAAAAGTACCGGCAACATCAAAAGCGCGTAAAAAACGCTGCAGAGCAAAAGTACCGGACGGACAGCGTTATCCTGAACCGATTTCTTCTTAGCCAAGTCGTAAAAGCCAAGAAAAACCGCCGAAGCAAAAGCCAATATTAACCATGACATAACGCGCCAAATTTAAAAAATACCGCCCAATCTTTAAAGACTTTGCTATTATTTAATAAGAAACCAATCATAAAGGGGACTCAAAAATGAGCATTAAAAATAAAGCAGCTTCACTCATTGAAGAATTCAAGGCATTTGCCTTCAAGGGTAACATCGTCGACATGGCCATCGGTATCATCATCGGTGCCGCCTTCGGTAAAATCGTCAACTCCTTCGTGAACGACATCGTGATGCCGCTCGTCACCGCCATCATCACCAAGTGCGGTGGCCAGGATGCAGGTGAAGGCCTCAAGACTCTCGCCTACAAGACCGCTGAAGGCGTGACCATTCCGTACGGCAACTTCGTTGGCGAAATCCTGAACTTCCTCATCGTTGCATTCGCCGTCTTCCTCATGATGAAGAAATTCCTCGGTTTCATGCAGAACATGCGCAAGAAGAAAGAAGCTGAAGCAGCCGCAGCTCCGGCAGCACCTCCGGCACCGAGCGCCGAAGAAAAGCTCCTCACCGAAATTCGCGACCTCTTGAAGAACAAATAATTAAAAAGGGGGAAGCCTCCCCCTACCTCGCACGACGTTGCTCGCTACCCCTTCTAGCGGGGGCACCCCGCAACGCCCCGATGCAAAAAACGCGCAACCCAGTTGCGCGTTTTTTTATTGTCCCCCCGGACACCGTGCCGGGGTCGCCATCTCGTAATACGAAAAAAATTCTAATGACTACCAACCATTAACTAAATCTTCAGTTCAAACATTGCATCTGCTTTAAACGGCAGATCTTCCGCCTGCGGCGTCGCAATCACCACCTGACATTCTTTCTCGCGAATGAGCGAAGCGACTGCATCACGGCGGTTCACATCAAGCTCGGCGAAAATATCGTCCAAAAGCAAAATCGGCTTTGTCAAGTAACGCGACGCCACATCGACCGCCGCAAAACGCATCGCAACCGCCGCCGAACGGCATTGTCCCTGCGACCCGACAGAACGCATCTCGTAACCAGACGCACACAGAGCCAAGTCGTCACGGTGCGGCCCCGCCATTGTCATTCCCTGCAAGCGTTCCACAAATTCCAAATCCGCTAATTTTCGCGCAAACGCATTCCGCAGCATTTCCTCGCTCACGACATCCGAGCCGTCCGCCGCGCTCCCGGCGACATTCCCGGAACCGTCCGCAAAACATTCCGCGCACTCCCCGCGAGCAATTTCAACACCACCTTCAGCAGCATCCGTCGCGCCCGCCAGAATCTCATCCATCATCTCATCGGATAGCGGGTCCGCCGCATCGAGCGCATCCAGCGTCTTGAGAATCGAGCTTTTGTAAGCGCAAGTGATTTCATCCACCCCGCCCGAAAGCTTGCGATAGTACCGCGTAATAATTTCCGAGACTTCTTTCGAGAGCGCCATTCGCGCCGCCCAAAGTTTGGCACCAAGATCTATAAGCTGTTGCGTCAGCACACGGAACAAGTCTTCGCCACCAACCGCAGAACCCTTCTGCTTAAATTCCTTAAGCCACTTGTTACGCTGTTGCAGCACGCGCTTGTAATTGCGCAGCACTAAAGAATTTGCTGACGAACGGAAACAGAGAATTTCATCGAGCCAACGCCTGCGCACATCAGGCCCGCCACGCAAAAGCTCAATATCCGAAGGCTGCATAATCACCGCCGGGCACGTCCCGAAAAACGCTGTCGGTGACTTAAGCGTTTCACCGTTTTCACGAACCTCACTTCCGCGAGAAAACACGCGAAGCGCTCGCATCCGCTCGCGCCCTTCGTCCTCAAATTCACCGCGCAGAATCAGTTCGTTCTGCTTCCATGTAATCAGTTCACGCAAATCACGCGACCGAAACGAGAATCCCTGCGCAAGCAAATAAATCGACTCCAAAATCGTCGTCTTGCCGCAGCCATTCGGTCCGCAAATCACATTGATGTGAGCATCGAAGTTGCAGTCCATCGATTCTAGACTGCGCACCTTCGAAATGAACACTTTAGAGATCAAGGAATGTATCCCCGCAAGCCAAGACTGAACGGAGACCAAATTCCCGCACTCGTTTCGTAAAGGAACGCATAGTTCACTTCAATCGGGAACCTTCTCCTACCCACGCGAATTTCAAACTTGTAGCCAGCACCGAGCATCCAGTTCAAATCGTCCATACCCACGCGGAACGTCGCATTAGGGATAGCCTCGCATTCAAAACCGACGCGACCAGTCCAAACATGAAGTTGCGGATCAAAAGCCAAAAGCGTATCGGCAACCTGGTAGTCAATCGCTTCCATCCAAGCATAAACAGGCTTGCCCATAATCTTAGAACGGTAGCCAAGACCTATCTGCAACACCTTCGGGCGCACGCCTTCCGTCGAGCTCAATGTATTATCACGGCTCGGGTTTTTCGTCCATTTTGCAGACAAGTTCTTACTAAAGCTCAAGTTGCGAATAACCACAGAAGAAGACCACTTTTCGTTCCACTGGCGGAACCAAGCCAAGTTAATCGTCACCGGGCTGCGGAAGGAATCTTCCATCTCGATGCCTTCAAAATATTGAGCCACATCCAAATTATCGTAGCTCATCGAAAGCGAAAGACCGAAAGCATCCTGTCGCGTGGCACGGTAGGCAAAGCCTAAGTAGAACATCGAGAAGAACGGTTTCGCCGTACCCATCGTTTCGTCGTCATCGTCAATCACTTTAAAATCGCGGTCACCGCGGTAAAGCATGGCAAAACCGACACCCATGCGCTTACCGACCTTGCCTTCAACGCCAAAGGCGCCACCCAGACGGTCCAAGTCTCGCTTTTCAACGTTCAACGTGTATCCAATATCCTCGCGGAAACCAAGCAAAGCGGGGTTCCAGAAAGCGCCCGGCATAGAAGCCGTATCCGCAGAACCCGTATTGCCACGGCCCAGTTCACGGACACCGCCGCCCATACGTTCAACAAAACCGTCAAAACCGCCAAGCTCAGACTTTTTCGTAAAGCCAAGCGCCATCGCCGAAGAAGCAAAAGCACCCACAGCCAAAGCTGTAACTACAAGATTCTTAAACTTAATCATCTGAAGTTACCTCCGAGCGTCATAGCCTTGCCCCAGCCAATGTGACCGTGATTATCCTTTACCCTGATGTAGTAAACACCCATCGTGCAATCCTTGCCATGGTCATCTCGACCATCCCAAACGTCTTCTTTCGGATTCGTGCTGCGCGAAGCATCGGCATTGCGCACCGCATCTTTCACAATCGTACGCACCTTGCGCATATCGTAGCTGAACACTTCAATCGTAATTTTTGATTCACGTCCCACTTTATACGAAACAAGCGCTTCGCTGCCCGGCGTAATCACAGAAGGCACCATACGGATGCTTCCGAGATTATTGCTCAGCTTTGCACGATTCAGAACCACACTCCATGTGGCACCGGAGTCCGCCGACACAGACACACCGTTTCCGCGAGTCGCAATGGCAAGCCCCATACGATCCTTCGTAAGCGGGAAAGTACACATCGACATGATAATTGCCTTGCGGTCCGTAGCTCCCGTTTCATAGCCATAAAGCCACTGGAGCTTTCCATCGTCGTCTTTTTCCCAAGCATGCGCACCAAGCGAATCCAGCTTGAGGTAACCGCTAATCGAACCGCCCACAGCACGCACCAGCACAAAAGCATTCTTACCCAAGAAAGCGACATCGCCAACCGTATAATCGGCTTCGTCATAAATGTCCTTCTTTTGCACCTTGCCTGCCGTATCGAGGAAATTCACCTTGGAAAAGTCCGTAGCCTTTTCACCATACATGCGCCAAAGTCCGCCCACCACATTATCGTCTTTCTTGTAGGCCGTTTCTGCAATAATCTGAAGCGGTTCACCGCCCATCCAAAGCCCCGTCACACGGGAATCCTTGAGGTTCTTCGAAACATTCTTGAGCCCGTCCGAAGACTTGACCCAAATGCCCTGAGCCGTTGCAAGCCAAAGGTCACCAGTTTCCGGATGCACACGCACATCGAAAATTTCAGGATTGTTCTTCAAATCCAGTTCGGCATTATCCTTGAGCCTTTCAAGCTTGTTCGTCTTCAAGTTCAGAACAAACGTCGTATCCTTGGCGCCGTTTTTACCAGACACATCGTACACCATCAAGCCCAATGCGCCACGGGCAGCCCAAAGGCGCTTTGCCGAAGCTTCATAAGCAAAACCGCTGATAGCATACTGCATCGGCTTATCCAAGTCATCTGCCGCAGACGGGACATCAACCGGAGTTTCAACAATGTTCTTCAAGTCACGAACAGAATAAAAGCCCGCCGGTATCAAGTAGCGGTTATTCTTGTCCATTCCAAACATCGGGAGCACAAGCCCAAGCTTTGAATCCGCATAAACAGCGGGTAAGCGCCTACGTTCAGCAAGGTCGTCTTCAAGGATGGCATCCGACACAGCCGTTAGCGTATCCGACTCGACTTGAGCCTTATCCGTAGATTCGGTCATCACAGTCCCATTGCTCGTCACCTTAAACTTCAGCAATGTCAAGCCGCTATAAGAATAGTCCCACGAAAAAGCCCACAAAGCTCCAGTTTCACCCGAAGGCGCCACCGCGTGCACATAGTTGCTAAACAGCGTTTCGCCCGCAAGAGCATTTGTACACAACGCACCTCCCATAAGGAGGCCCGCCATAAATTTTTTCATCAAGCCCTTTTTCACAAGCTACCTCATATCGATTTCGTCAACGCCCGCAACAGGCTTGTACTTGAAATCATCGTTAGAAACATTCTTGACCACTTTCATGTCGATAATGCCGTACCAAGTTGAATTCCCTGCAGGGTCTTCCGTAAAGAGGCGCACCGGAGAATAATCACTCTTGGAAAGCCAAACTTCCATCTTGGTAAACTGTCCCGCATATTTCGACGGGTCGAGCTTCAAAATCCAAAGCTTTTTACCAGCAAATTCGCCCTCGCCCATTTCGAGCGCCTTACAGTTCAAGTACTTGAACAAAAGTTCCGATGGATGGAGTGAACTCGACAAGTCTTCCACCGCCTTGATGAGCACCTGCTTCTGGTCCACATTCCACTGCCAAAGGCTCTCGCCATCACTATAAAACTTTATTCCCGAAAGATCCAACTTGAACTTGTCGCCCTCGGCAACAACGAGACTACCCGACTGGGTTCTGATATCCGGAGAATCAGCCTGATAAAGTTGAGCCCTAAAACTGAGGCTCCAGGCACGCCCCGACTTGAACCAAGCCTTGGACTTGTCCAAAACCTGATCCGCCGTCAACGCAAAAACACCTTGCACCAAGGCAAGCGATAAAAAAACAAAAAAACGGGAGGAGAATTTCATATCCACCTATATTAAAGACTCTATCAAATTTACAAAACTCAATCCATCAAGGCGTAACAAATTCGTATTTTTAAGGGAAGATGAAGCCAAACATTGGTCTTGCGATAAAGATATTTCTATCTTTTGCACGTAAAAACCAAATTTTCTTTTTTGGAAGGATTGTATGCGTAAACTCATTTTACCGATTGCCCTTGCCGCTACCGGTTTTGCCATGGCTGCAGACATCGAAATTCATGGAAATGTCGATTTTGACTTCGGTAGCTACTTCGACAGAGATTTTGACCCGACAAACGCCGCAAACCAGGACATCGACTTGTCCGTTACGGCAAACCTCGACGAAAACGTTTCTGTAACCGTTTTCACGAACACAAAGAGCAACATCACGAACTCCGACCAGGCATCAGAAATCCGCCATGGCCTCCCGCGTTCGACCTCCATTACTAGCGACAAAGACCGCTACACCGCCTTCAACTTTGACGGCGTGGAACTCCGCTGGAAGCCGTTCCAGGACGTAAGCTTCGTATTCGGTGATTTGACCTACAACGCAGGTACATTTAACTATTACTTCTGGCGCGATCCGAGCCGCTATGCCGTGATTTCTCGCGATCAGAGCGTTCGTGGTTTCGGTGTCGAAGTTGGCAACAACAAGTTCGGCGACGGTAAGTTCTACATCGGTGCAACCGACGACAGCAAGGCAGCAATCGCCGTGTTCGGTACTTACGCCCTCAAGCTCTTGAACCGCCCGGACGAACACCTGACCATTACCCCGAGCGTGGACTGGGTCTTCGGTTCTGAAGTCGGTCGTGGTTACACCTACTTCTTCGGTACTGAACTCGACTACTCCAAGAGTCTCGACATCCTCAACTACAGCATCTATGCCGTCTACGGTCTCCACCCGTACAAGGGCGACGCCGTCCACTCCTTCCTCGTTGAACCGAGCTTGAACTACAACATCTTCAACTTGGGCATGAGCTACTTCTATGCAATCGTCAACAAGGATGACGGCTACAAGGCAGCAGACCAGATCTTCACGGATGACCAGATGCTCTTCGCTATTGAACCGAGCTTCAACATCACAAAGAAGTTCGCTCTCGGCGTTAGCTTCGAATACCACGATCCGGACGCCGAAGTCAGCAAGGACGAATTCAAGTTCCTCGGCATGAACTTCTACCTCTACCCGACGCTCAACACGAATGTCACGTTCTGGTTCGGCTACAACTTCAGCAAGGACAAGAACCCGGTCGTCGGCGAAGCTACCAAGTTCTCCCTCGGCATGAGCGCCCACGCAGATTTCTAATCAGTGGTTAGTCAATAGTCATTGGTTATTGGTCAATAGCTATTAGACGATTGTAATTAGTTCCTCGGCAATGCGGCCGGGGATTTTTTATTGTATGGACCCCCTCCCTTCGGTCGAGGATGAAAGAAAGACATAACAGCTTTTTGCAACTGTCATGCCGGCCGGAGCCAGCCCCGGACATGTTCCGGGGTGCCGGCATCACCACGTCGTAAAAGGTGACAACAAAAAAAGACCCGCCGCGCATCCGCGGCGAGCCTTGAAACAGTCTTTAAATTCCGTTACGAATTAGTGACCGAGGTACTTACGACCAATGCCATACTGGTCCTTGTATTCGATGTAGTCCGGAACAAAGCCATTCGGGTAAGAGAAGCTTACGTTCACAGAGCACTGGAATTCGTTCATCAACTTGCCCTTGCCCTTGAACTTCTTCTGCTTCTTTTCAATCTTTTCGTCACCCTTCTTGCCTACGAGAACTTCGGCTTCGCACCAACCCGTGTTACCCTTGGCATAGACTTCCTTGCCTTCGGTAGAAACAAGCTTGATCTGAGACGGGTCGAGTTCAGTGTTGTTACCCGTAGAAGCCCAGAACTGGAGTTCGCAAGAGAAACCATTCTTGGACTGCTTCATAGTCGGGAGAGCCATCACGTAGCCCCACTTGTCCACGCGCTGCTTGCCACTCAAGTCCGGAACATTTTCGCCGAAGATGAGGAAGTAACCGCGAGTGACCTTGCGGCTCTTGTTCAAAGCATTCTGGATTTCCTGATTTGTCGGAGCCATTTCAGCCATGCGGAGGAGCAAGTATTCCTTCACAACCGGATCGTCTTCGCCCAAGGCTTCCTGCAAGTTGCGAGCGACATAGAGCTTTTCGGTTTCTTCGCGGATGCTCTTGATGGCAGATTCTGCAACGTGACGGGTCTTAGCGACAGATTCTGCGGAGTCAATCTTTGCAAAAGCGTTGATGATCGTAGCATAGTCAACACCTTCCTGTGCAGCCTGGCGCTTACCGATTTCACCGAGCGTCTTGACATATTCTTCAACGGTTGCGTCTTCCTTGACCTTACCGATGTTGGATGCAGCCTTTTCAAAGTAGTTGCTGATAAGATCGCTGCTCAAGTCCTTCTTGGATTCCATATCACCCGCACGCACGAGAGCGAGGGTGAAGTTGTCAAAGAATTCATCGGACATTTTGCCCTTCTTCTTTGCCTCAAGATAAGAGTTGATAGCATTGCGGAAACGGCCTTCCTTAAGGTGTTCGTCGCCGCGCTTTTCGTTAGTACCCTTACAGCCAGTCATCGTCAAGGCGACGGCAGTAGCCAAAGCAGCAATGAAAATCTTCTTCATTTTGTATCCTTCAGATGAAGTTTTAATAAAAAATATTGAAAAGGACTATTTATCAGGTTAAAAAGTAAAATACACCCTTTCAGTTGAAATTTAAATAAATAAATTTATACATACTTACTTTTGTAGGTAAATTTTTATTTGGAGTGTATAAAAACCAATGAATATACTCGTCGTAACTCCAGAAGCGGGGAACTGGAAGGTACCGAGCCCCCTCGCAACCGCGGTCAACTGCATGACGCAGGCATTTGCCAACGCCGGTTCTCAGGTTATTACTTGTTCGCCATTCTATAAAGACCATATTATCGATCCCGACAAGTATCATTGCGTTTATCAAGGCGTCGAAGCATTGCAGAACAAACCGTTCGAAGTCTGGCGTTCCGATGACGACCCCCTCCACACTTATATATATAATGAGGAATATTTCGGTAGGCCTTACGTTTACGGACCACCGCACGCCCTCCCCTACAGCGACAACCACCTGAGATTCGCCATGTTCGCCTCGGCAGTGCTTTCATACAGCGCTCAAAGCGGCATCCAGTTCCAGGCAATCCTCGGTCATGAATGGGGTGGTGCCCTCGTCGGTGCTCTCTGCCACACCGTCTACCAAGAAGCATTCCACAACATCCCGTTTTTCTTCAACGTCCATAACATTACTTACGACTTCCATGTGCAGCCGAGCGAAATCGAAAAAATCGGTCTCCCGCGCAAGGACTTCAACATGGACGGCTACGAGTTCTGGGGCAAGGTCAGTCTCCTCAAGGCGGGCATTTTGTACGCCAACAAGGTGCTGTTCCCGTCGTCGGGCTACCGCGACGCCATGCTCAACACGAACCTCCCCGGCGGTCTCAGCGGATTCTTGAACCGCAACAGCAGCAAGCTCCTCGGCATCCAGTTCGGCGTGAATTACAAATTCTGGGACTTCAACGACGAAGCGAAGCGCCCCATCAAAGAAGCGAAGCGTATCGCCAAGGCGAGCCTCGGCCGCCAGTTCGACATGGATCTTTCGAACAAGCTTATCATTTACAGCCACATGGACATGGAGTCGGGCAACGCTTCCGAAACGCTTGCGACAATTCTTTCGGACATCGCCAAGGAGAACGTCCTTATCATCGTGGGCATTTCGCCAGAACACCCCGAATGGAATTACTATCAGGAAGTTTCTCACCAGTACGGCAACTTCATCCGCATCCTCCAGTTCGATTCCGAAGAAGCGAACAACAGAGAAAAATTACGCAACACGCTTGCCGCCTCGGACCTTCTGTTTGCAGCAAACCTGCAAGAGCCGTCCGCCTCGATTATCCTCAAGGCAATGGCTGCAGGCACGCTCCCGCTCACGGGTCGCAACGTCGGCATCGCAAGCATGCTCACCGACTACACCCTCGAGACAGCAGGCGAAGCCAACGCATTCCTCGTCGATGACGCAAACGCTCCACACCAGATGCTCCGCCGCATCAAGGACGCCATCAGTGTGTACAACACGGAAGTCGCCGATTGGGACAAATGCGTCGTAAATGCTTACAGCGGATTCCACTACGAGTGGGCAAAGACAATTTCAAAATATTTACTAACTTTGGGTGAACTGGGGCTTTAGCTCAATCGGTTAGAGCCACGGACTCATAACCCGTTGGTTCCCGGTTCAAGTCCGGGAGGCCCCACGAATAGCGTTATCTAACAAGGTAACGCTATTTTTTTGTACTCATCCTACATTTTCCCTCTGTAAATATCTTATTTTTATAAAAACAATTTCAAGGGAGCAATATGGAGAAAAAAGGGTTTTCCCTTATCGAATTAATGGTCACGATCGTCATCATGGGCGTCCTGGCCGCCGTAGCCGTTCCTAAGCTGTTCGGCTTTATTGACAAATCCAAAGCTTCCGAAATTAGCGTCGCCGCAGGCACCTACATGAAATTGCAAGAGACATACGCATTCGAACATGGGAATGGCGGTAGTTGGCACAACATCGGCTATAGGTCTCCAGCAGGCAACAGTCTCGGAATAGCAAGCTCCACAAACTTTAAATACGACGCCACAGAAGCCTATTACAACTGGTTAGCAGAATCAACCGTCAGCCTAAACAATTGCCCCAAAGGCAGCAAATGGTTCCTCAATTATTCCCTTAGCGAAGGGGCGCACAACGTCAAGTTCTGGACCTCCAGTGACAACATCATCAGTTGCATCGATGATTTGACACCTAGCTTCAAACGATTGAGCAACACGACTACCCCAATTACAACGCCCACAAAGTCCAGCGGGAAAGAATAAAATTGTTTCCAGACGTACACAGCAAAAAGCGGGCTCATGTTTTCACGCCCGCTTTTTTGAATGTAGATTTATTCTGTAGAAAGGGTAAATTATGAATCTTTCAAAAATCGGCATTTTTGCATTTGCGACAATCGCAGCCATCACCACTGCACAGGCAGGAATCAGCGGTTCAATCGTTGATGAATCTGGCTCTCCCGTCCAGAACGCAGCAGTTACCATCAGGACACTCCCGAAGCTCATCGCCAACGCGCGAACACTCTCAAACGACAAGGGCGCATTCAGCCTGGGCAATGCCAAGAAAGGCCAAAGCATCGTCGTGCGCAAAGCGGGATTTTTACCCGAAACACTCAGCGTTGTTCCCGGCAAAAAGAATTACGGCAGCATCACGCTAAAGCGCGACCCGATTGAAAACCGCATCGATAGCATCATGGCTAAAATGACGCTCGACGACATGATTGCCCAAATGACACAAGCCAAAGCTCCGGCCGTAAAATGCGGCAACAGCATCTGCGGTTCCGCACTCGAAGGCGGCGGCGCTTACACAGCAGACTTTTACGCAAACGCCTGGAAACAGAAAATCCCGGTCACCTACGGCAAGGACAACGTCCACGGCGTCGCCGACGTGAACAACGCGACAATCTTCCCGCATAACATCGGGCTCGGCGCCACGCGAGATTCCGCACTCGTCCGCAAAATCGGGCAAGCCGTCGCCGAAGAAATGTGGGCTGCCCACATCGACTTGAACTTCGCCCCCGCCATCACTGTTCCGCAAGATGAACGCTGGGGCCGCGTGTACGAAGGCTTTGGTGAAACAACGGAACTTGCCGTAGACCTCGGTGCCGCATTTGTACGCGGTCAGCAAGGCGACAACAATGACGCCGAATGGCGCGTCATCACAACGCTCAAGCACTTCATTGGCGACGGTGCCACAGATAACGGTTACGACCGCGGGAACGCCACCATGACAGACAAAGTCCTCCGCCAAAAGTATTTACCGCCTTACGAAGCAGGCGTTGAACAAGGCGCCCTCAGCGTCATGGCAAGTTTTAACCAGGTGAACGGCATCCACCAGCACGTGGACTCCGCAAAAATCACGGGCATTCTCAAGACCGAACTTGCATTTGACGGCTACGTCATCGCCGACTGGGAAGGCATCGAAAGCTCTACAACGCCAGGCGCCGCAGGCGATTACTCGCCCGGACTCGTCACCGGGATTTCTTCGAAGGACGCCATCAAGAACGCCATCAACGCAGGTCTCGACATGGCAATGGTTCCACAATCAGCAGAAGCATTTGTCCGCAGCATGAAAGAACTCGTTGCATCGGGTGCGATTAGCGAAGAACGCGTCAAGGACGCTTGCCGCAGAATCTTACGTGCGAAAATCCGCGCGGGCAGAATAGACAATCCTAGCGGCCCCGCCGCTTACATTGGCGTCACAAAAAACATCGGCAGTGCAGAGCACCGCCAACTCGCCCGCGAAGCTGTGCAAAAGAGCCTCGTCATTCTCAAGAATAAAAAGGTTCTCCCGCTCAAGACTACAGACAAGATTTTCGTCACCGGAACCCACGCCAACAACACCGGCTTACAGTGCGGTGCATGGACGCAAGGCTGGCAAGGCACCATGGAAAACGTCCCCGGCGCAACATCTATTCAGGCAGGCTTTGACGAAGTTGCAAATGGCGCACGCGTCGCCACCGCCGAAGAAGCAAAGACAATCGTTTATGTTATCGGTGAAGTTCCGTATGCCGAATGGTTCGGCGACTACCGCGGCGACGATTTCAACAACAAGATCATCACCAAAAAAGCCAGAACCGACATGTCATTCAACAGCACCGATAGCGACATCGCACAAATTAAAGAATGGCAAAAAGCAGGCCACAAAGTGGTCGTCGTGCTCATCACCGGCCGCCCGCTCCCCATCACCTCGCTCATCAACGCCGCCGATGCATTTGTAGTCGCATGGCTCCCCGGTAGCGAAGGTGCAGGTGTTGCAGACGTGCTCTTTGGCAAAGTCAAGCCCACAGGCAAACTCCCCCACACCTGGCCCAAGGACGCCAAGCAAATCCCGATTAACGTTGGCGACGGGAAAAAGGGACTCTACCCGTACGGATTCGGGTTGAGGTACTAAGCGTCAAAACCCGCCTCCAGCATGCACTTCTGCGCAAAGCAGTTGGCCTCGTCCTCTTTTTCAGGATAGTTGTGCGTGATTTCGATGTTCTGCAAACAAATCCCCTTCTTGCCATGATAAAGCACATGTGCAAGCTCATGGAAGAAAGTGAACCACATTGTTTCACGCTTTTTAAAGCGGTCATGCAACTGGATTAGCGGAACATCCTTGTACCAGCGGTACATGCCGTGAATCGGCGAGCTCTTGAAATTCTGCACAAAAAGCACACGAATACCTATTTTGCGGCATAACTCTTGCAAGCCCGTCATGCAGTCGTCAACCACTTCCGCCTCAGGCGTCCAATAAGTGATTCGCTTTTCGCGCTTCGGCAACTTCTTGTTTGCTGCAGCAAACGCAATAATTTCAGGAAGCGCCGCCTTAAGCTTTTTACGAACCGCAGGCTGCCCTAGCTTTTCCATCGGATCCTGATCCGACAAAATCTCACCACGACGAATCCACGCCGAAGTCGCATACGGATCCTTGACCTCCGCAAGCGAAATACGGAACGCCACCTTCAGCTGAGCCTTTTTATAATAACCATCCCACGCCTGTGGGGACGCCACTGCAAAGAATTTCAGCAGAGGCATTAAAGATTTTTCATCCGCCTTATCAGCCCCCTTGCGAACCCAATTGCGAACATCGAGTTCCCCCGGAAACGACTTTTTCCAAAGAGACTGATCCGTCAGCGAAGCCTTGATCTTTTCACGCAAAAGAAACTCGTCGTAAGCCATTTGACGACGCAACCAAAAACCAACAGGTATTTCTGTAACCATTTCAAGAGAAACGGCCGATTCGGGCGTGATTCGGCAATTTCCTTGCAAAATATCATTCACCGCCTTGGGCGTGTAACCCATGCGTGCGGCCAAATCGTTGGCATCAAGGCCCATTTCTTCCAATTTTTCCGCCAAAGTCCGACCCGGCGGGGTAACCACAGCCAATTCATCACATCTATAAACCTGCATAAGAACTCCTACTTATGATAATCTACAATTTCTAGAATGGAAACAGTTTGTTCAACAATCAATCCGATGACATTTCCGTCACTATTCAAAACCGGCTTGAAGATAAGCCGATACGGATGATCTAAATCGCAAGCCCATTGCCCCGCTCGATTGCCAGTCAACTCATGATATCGGCCCGGCACATCCTTTAGGTCATCTAAGTTTGCGGCACCACGAAGATCGTTAAGACGATCCATATAAGCATCCGCCCGTCTTTGTCCCATTTTTCTCACTGCATAAGCCCTATCACCTGCGCAGCGAGCCAATTCCTTATCTGCGTACACAACCTGCATTTAATCCTCATAATTTTAATACACCTATAATATAATTCAAAATTTTAATAGAAGCAATAGGTGTAGTATATTCACCAAAGCTCCAGCAAAAGATCGCCCCCTTGACAGCGAAATTGCGATGAGTATAAATTTAGGAGCACCTATTTTTTGAAATAGTTAAAGGAGTAGAAATAGATCTAGCCTCAACGCCAGAAACGTCAAACGCATTCATCAAGGATAATCGAAGAACGTTATTGTTGACTAGTATTGATTAGTTTCAAAAATGAGCGGTATTGATCAAATTGGAAATTTTAAATTCTTCAAAACGGATTTTTCAATAGTCTCTAAAGTTTGTCCATGCTCTTTTAGCGACAAGTCTTCTTTAAGCTTATCAAACGCATTAGCTACATTTTCGGCAATATCAGAATAGCAATCTAGAACCGTTTTGGACTTTAGCCCAATTTCTTCTACAAGCACCCCAAAATCGTCCTGATTGATTTTCTTGATTTCGTAATGTTTGCCTACCTTCATTGAAAATTTCCAATAAAGGTATTGTCGTCTTTTCTTTAATCAGTTTATAGATATCAGCAATGCTAGGGCCACCATCATTCTGATATTTTCTATCACTCAGGATTCCAAGAGCCTGGCACATATCTTCTTGATGAATTCTCGAGAAACGATTCTCATCGCAAATTCTGTCGTAACGATTGATTAAAAGAAATTCTGCATCGCCAATTCGCTTGAGCTCAGTCTTTGACGTCGGTAACCCACAGTATTCTGCAAGCTTGGTACAAATATATTCATTCGCGGCTAAACTAGATAAATTACCGTTACCAGTAGGTTTGACGATATGCGTTGACGGAGCCCCGTTCTTCGGCAAATAATATTTCCCGTCAACATAAGTTAGCGGTAATTTTTCCTGAGCCCCCGCTAACGACAGACGAAATGGAAGAAGTCCTTCAAAAAACGGGAGACATTCTTTTTGCGAAAATTCATCCGCACTTAAAGGCAACGATAACGAGATTGGCGGATGCCCAAATAAACCGCTAATTTCATCACTTAGCCCCATTCTCAGATAGTTGTAAATTTAGGCCTAGCATTTTCAACACTTGAAGTGTTTTACCCAAGTGTATGGATTCTTTGCCGTTTTCCAATTCAGAAAGAAAACGGACTCCGACCCCACAAAATGCAGCGCATTCAGCCTGAGTAAACCCAAGACTTTTCCGGCGAGCCCTAATCTGCGATGATATATCTTTGAGCGATTGAATTTCCATACTCTAAATATAATATTCCCGAACGGGAAAATCAACATTCCACTATACAGAAATTTCTAAAATATTCCCGAACGGGAAAACCTTACCAACTGCAGCTGCAACAGCGTCGCCACCAATAGTTGCCTTGCCATCAGAGCCTTTATAAAATGAGCGCTATTGACTTCAATTCCGAATTATCCTATATCATATACGAATATGCAGAAATATACATACACCCTTATAAATAAGGAAACGCCCCTTTGCGACTTCATTATCGAAGGTGAAGGCAAACTTGAATTTTGCAAAATCGTAAAAACGTATGCCACCCTACCATTCTGGTGCGAAAATATTGATTCGTGGGTAGCGAACAGAAGTGCAGCAAAACACCGTAGCCATGTGAATAAATTACTAGAAATGTACGGTGGTAAAACAAGTAGTGTGTTTATCGCTCTAACGCATTGCCTTTCGTTGACTGACACACTTTGGGTGAAAAGCGAACGTGAAGATGTTTCTTGGAAAGATGTCAATCTATATGAAAATCAGTTTGATGAGGATGTCTCCAAATTCGCGTTTAACGGGCGTGATGTAGTCAATTTTCAAAAAACAACAAGGTCTCCCGAGCTCACAACCGACGGAGCTTACGACAAATGTTGGTTGAACGAAAAAGACGGAATCCATCTTATAAAAACAGGTAGTTCTGGAGCAAGGAACGCTGGATTAGAGCCCTATGGCGAAGTTCTTGCGAGCCAGATTTTTGAAAAGATTTGCAGTTCGGTAAAATATGATTTGAAAAAATACGATGGTCGTGTTGTATCCGATTGCAAAATTTTCACAAGCCAAGAATTTGGTTATCGACCGATAGCGCTATTTTACAAAGAGCGATTAACGCTTCCGAAGTTGCTTGAAATTTATCGCGAATTTAATTGCGAAGACGAATTTCGCCGTATGGTCGTGGCGGATTGCATTACGTTGAATTCTGATAGGCATTTTGGAAATTTCGGTTTCTTAGTGAACAATGAAACCTTTGAACGCACTGCAATGAATCCGTGTTTTGACTTTAATATGGCTTTTGTCCCTCTTGCCGAAGATGGCTTTGATTTTGGCGTACGCTTGGATGGATCAAAACCAAACTTTGACGAATACCTGTCGAAGCGAGGTCCTGTAATCGGTAGCGATTACGTCGCTCCTGCCCGTGCTATTCTTACGCCTGAAATCAGGAAATGCGTAGAGGAAATACGCGAGACTCCGCTATCTGTTCCGTGTGATAACAAATTCACCGAGAAGCGTCTTGCGCAGATGAACATGGTAAAGAACGTCCAATGCGAACGAATTCTCGGTTTTGACTCAAAGTGGGATTTTTAAATTTCCGTTTGAATTAATTTCCCGTTCTTTAATTCAGAATCTAGCAAATCGTAATTGTAGGCGGAACTTTCCGTGCAAAGGCCTGTTGATGGATTTTGTAGCAATTCAAAAGTTTTTGAGTTGTAGATGAGGCTCAATGCCGACTGCAGAGAAAGACTACGTTCTTCCATCAGCCATTTAGCCATATCGCTGACAATTCCCTCAACGAGAAATTCTTGTTTTGGGGTCATGCATGAAATCCATCCCTTTAAATAGGCTCAGATAATTAAAAGCTTGCTTTACCGAAAGCGCTTTTGCTTTCGCAAATTCACTAATAGCCGCTATAGTCCATGTTATTTGCTTTTCAATATAGAGAAATATATAAAATTGAGTAAAATGGTCAATAATAGCCGGAACCTACGTGAAGTTGCAGGATGCATATGCAGCTGAATCCAATGCCCTCGGCACATGGGCAAAAATCGGTTATTCTATGCCGGGAAGCACTCAATTTAATTACGCAGAAGATGCCAGCACTCTTACAGTAACATGCGCTACAGGCTCTGTTAATTCCGACAAGACTGGTTGCGTTGTTACCGACGGTGATAAAACTTCTCCAGGCATTGTAAGTACTTCTACATATGCAGAAGCATGGTCTGCATCAAACAAGGCTCAGCTGAACGAATGCGCTGCAGGCAAGAACTGGAAGATTTCTGCTAAGATTAATCAGGCAGGCTCTACTATTTCCGCTGGTTCCGTTGTATATGACGCTACCGTCACTGGCGATGGTTGTACAGCATTGACTCCGACCTTCACAAACATCGGCAAGACGAACTAATTGTCATCTTAGGTGCTTGTAAAAAAGGAGAACTCCAATCGGGGTTCTCTTTTTTGCATAGGCGTTTTAAAAAAACTATTAATCTACCTGAAATATTTTTTCTCGTATAAATCTATTTTTCAACAAAAGACGTGCTCCAAAATAAGCAACTAGCACACGAACAACTATTTGGAACACGCATTGATAATCCATAGGAATATGAAAAAATAACGATATAGATTTCCAATCACAGGCAAACTTTTCAATAGCATGGACGGAGTAAATGACTAAACTATATCGTCCACAAAAAAGAATAAATCTCCATATCAATATTTTTCTGCTGTATAGATTTTTTACAAGGACGTACAAAGCTATAAAAACTCCTAACGAACCTCCTAGTGAAACGATGTATCCTGCGTCAAAATGACATCCAGCCATATTGACCCAGCCTTGATTCCAAACATACAGCCACAACATTAAAAGAATTGGTACAAAAATTTTAATAGTCTCTTTTTTTAAAACGCCATATTTTTTCATCAATGTTCCGATATAAACAAAACTTGCAACGCACAAGGCTTGTGCTAAGCAATAGGGGACAAAAACGTCTTTATATAAGAAAATTCCCATAACGCCCAAAATAAGGAACAACAAACAACAAATAATTTCAGAACGAATCTTTTGAATTATGGCGGTTGTGATACATCTCGCCCAAAATAAGGCTAACAAAAACCAAAGAACATCCACATGTCCACCCAAATATTCTGATTGTCGTCCCCTAATACCTAATAGATATTTAATCGCTGTTCTTTGAAAGTATAGTCCGTCACACACTGAATAATGAATTATTTCATAGACTAATGCATATAAACAAATACAAAATGCAGTAAATGCATAGGGAATAATCAAGCGCTTAAAGCTGAGGCTTATTTCTTGGCTGAGTGGTCTGGGCTTTAAAAAATATCCTGCTACGAAAAAGAACAAGGGCATATGAAAAGAATATATAAGTGGTCGAAACGGCAAAGTTTCACAATGACCGACAATCACTAATAATATAGCGATTCCTTTCAGGACATCAAAAGTTTCATCCCTCTGTTCAAATTTTTTGCACAAAACATCACACATCAATACAGATCCATATTTCAATTTATAACAACAATAGGAACCCAGTCATAATAAAAGCTTGCTAAGAAATCTGCCGTGGTAAATGTTCCCATAGGGCGATGATCTCCACGAATGACAAATTTGATGTCAGGATGTTTTTTTGCAATTTCAGCAATTGTTTGTAGGGATTCTTCTTCATGTGAATAAAAGGTACATGCCACACCAGATAGATTAAACTCTTTGCACAATTCGGAATGGGCGGCATAATCCCTCCCTTCATAAGGATAGTGAGCGTCTAAGGTAGTCCAATAAACAAATTGTTTTTTGTCATTATCCAGCTTGTCTGAAAGCCAAGCTCCTAAAGACTTGTCGCAAATGCCTGGGAAGCCATATTGACAATTTTTTAAGCCCCTTGCTAAGAAATCCTTCCTAAACAGCAGTGAATCAAAACCATAAGAGGGATAATTTTTTTCACGTTCGTAAAAATTCCCATCATAGCCATGCACATACCAAGTCTCATAGCCCGCTTTTCTATACCTCAGCGGCAAAATTAGCGAATCATTTACTTTTCCTCCTGGTATGCCAATATCCTCCCATTCGGCGCCCTGCGTGTAAGCAACCATACGTGGGTATAGTCCTATAACTGTTGTTTGCAGACTGTCAAAAGGTCTAAGTTGAGCTTTCAAAAGATCTATGTTTTTGGGAACACCCCAACTTTCTACCAAAACCATCACAACTTTGTTGTATTTAGAGTCGACATTCAACAACTCTTTTGAAGTATAGACAGGAAACGCCTTTTCCATATCGGGTTCCAAAATTGAATTCATGCTTATGTAGCTTGCTTCGTAATCAAATTTAGCGGCGTAATCCTTGAGCGTATTTGTGAAAATATGTTCTCGAACTTGAACGGAGTTTACCCCCCAATTCAATAACAACAAAACAATAACCAACAAAAATGGGAACCATGGATATTTAGTAGAAATTGCTCCGGGATTATCAAAAAATTTACGAGCAAACAGAAGAACCAAACCCGTTTGTAGTAGAGGAATCGCAATAAAAACGGGTATTCCCCAAGTAAAACAGCTTGCCAAGCTCCATAATTCAGGCAGAGTGATATGGAATGTCGCAAACAAAATGTTCGAACAATCTGCAATCAGGAGTAACAAATAAAAGACTCCTAATGATGCAAGGATTACAACTTTTTTACGGGGGACTATTGAACAAATAACGACAACTGCAAGGCTTATAGCTGCAATGAAAAAATCAGACCACTGCGACTGTCCAATGTTTGTTAGCGATGCTGAAAGTGTAGGCTCATAGAAAAAAGCGTACAAGAAAAGAATAGCATAGCAAAATGTTGAGTAAAGGGCTTTTCCCCGTGGCAATAGCAAAATACTTGCTACGCAAAAGAAGTCAATAGAGAAAAAACCGTGAAGAATCGGCGCATCTAAAATAATTGACACCAAGTAAGGTGTAATCGCGGCCAAAATAGAAGAGAAGAATAGATAAATCAACAATAAACCCTTTATTCTAAAGAATCTCCCCTAAAAAACAACATCCATCGGTATTACCGATGGATGTCAAAGATATTGTTCAGCTTATATTACTTGCCGATATTTGCGAAAGTCGGAGTAAGCTGAGTGCAGCTTGTAGTGGCTGTGTAGGTAACACTGTTGCCATTGCTATTTGCTGTAATAGAAATGCTCCAGTGAGCGTCATCCAAAGCAGCAGTACTTGCCTGAATATCGCATTCATTCAAAGCTACAATGTTTGCTGCGCCCCAAACCTTTGTTGCGGTCTTAAAGTCGGTGATGTCTTTTGCTGCGTCTGCGTCAACAGCAGGATTTCCAGCCTTATAAGCGAAGTTCGTGGTGGAACCTTCTTCTTCAGCTTTCTTTGCACCCGGAGCTACGTAACCAATCAACTTCCAGGAACCGACCTTGTTAGATTCAGACACGTAAGCATCCTGCAACTTCACGTAGGTTCCGGCTGCCGGACCAACTTCAGAGGCCTTGGACTTAGCGATCATACCGAACAGTTTCGGCACTGCGACGGCGGCGAGAATGCCCATGATCACGATAACGACCATCAATTCAATAAGGGTAAAACCTTGCTTCTTCATAGTGTGTTCTCCTTGTTTTTGTGACACATTCTTGTTTTGAGCGTTATTGCTCGTTTACATTCAGTAATATATCCACTTTTTTTCCGAAAAGCAATACTTTTGTCAAACTTTTGTCACGTTTTTGTCATGACTCAGTATATTCCAACTTAAAAGTGCCGTTTTTCGCAAAAATTCGCAAATATTAACCAAACTTTCCGATGAACTATATATAGATAATTTTTTACGAAAAAGAGATTTTCATCTGTTTTTTATATTCCAATTTGGAATATAAACATCGGAAATGTGATGGTCATCACACCAATTTTAGCCCCATTTGTTTAAGATTCTTTACTTTCAAAGATAATTATCACTAAAAACTAAAATTCTTCCAACATAAAAGGCAGCAAATACAGCGGTTTTAATAGCAATTGTCCCACATGAGCAACATCCTTTTGAGAAAACAGATATTCCTTGTATATTTTTTTAGAATATTTGTTTACAAAGTTTTCAATAGATTCGTGGTTTCGTGTAGCAGAAGACTTAATTTCCAGAGGAATAATTTTGTTTCCTTTAGAAAGCAAAAAATCTATTTCAAAATAATGGGAACTGTTTTCTTTCAACCAGGTATGGTAATAAAGTTCTTTGCCACTAGCGGTAATAATTTGGGCTGCAACATTTTCATACAGATAACCAAGATCAGCATCCAATTTGTCGCTTAAAAGTTTTGCATATATTTCATTAGCTTGTTTCGAATCGTCGAACATCAAAGAAATAAACAACCCGGTATCAGACGCGTACAGTTTAAATCGGTCCAAATCTTTTGTTTGAGCAAGGGCCGAATCGGGATTAGCAACATGATAACAACAAAGAACAGTCTTTGAATCCAATAATTCAAAGAAACGACTTTCATCTTTTGTGGTTTGCCGTTTTCCAATCGCAGAAGATAGGACAAAATGTTTCTTTTTTAAGGCTAATTGGCTAGGAATTGCCTTATAAATATTAGACAATCGACCTGTCGGATCAATTTTTTTCAAATCCTCAAAATACAGATTTAATATTTTTCTTTTTACATTATCGATATATTCAAAATTTTCTTTTTGAATATACGCTTCTACGGCCTGGGGCATACCGCCTACAGCCATATAAAGCCTAAAATCTCGCATTAAACTTCTGTTTGTCGAGTTTCCAATAGCCGTATTCGCCTTATAAATCTCTCGGATGGTATTCGGGTCCTTCCCTATAGCCCACATGAATTCCTCATAATCCATGGGATACACACTTATCCGATGTTCTTCTGAGGGGATTACAATCCCCTGAACATTTTTCTTTATAGAAATGAGTGATCCAGTTTCAATATAATCGTAACGACCATCCTTTACCAAGAACTTGATAGCCTGCCGAACTTTGGGTTGCAGCTGGATTTCATCAAAAATAATGACAGATTTTCGTTCCTTGAGGGATATTCCCGATTCAGCCTGAAGTCGCAAGAAAAAAACATCCAACTTCGCTATATCTTTGAAAACATCAAGCATTTCCTCCGTTATATTTGCAAAATTCACTACAATATAGGAGTCATACTCATTTTTCGCAAATTCCTCAGCAATGGTACTTTTTCCCACACGACGGGCTCCTTCCAACAAGCAAGCGTACCGTCCCGAATAAGACTTTTTCCATTCCAGCAACTTATCGTAAACCTTACGTTTGAACAACACTTATTCGCCTCTTTAAGAAATATTCCAAAAATTCAATATAAAAATACACCAAAAATTACAAAATTTCAATATAGAAAATAGCTGAAAATTCCATTATTTCAACATAAAGGTATTTTCCACACTTTTCAGCACTTTTTCCGGGCTAAAATCGGCCAAATCATACACTTTTTCCGACCTGAATTCAAAAATCCGCACAAAACAGGAAGTCAACTTCCATTTTAGCACAGCTATACATATAAAAAAGCCTCCCGAGGGAGGCTTTTCTAGAATTAACTGGATCCTTCGCTGCGCTCAGGATGACGTAATAAACAGTGTCAGAACGACGATATAACGCATGACGTAATAGGCGGCGTCAGAATGACATTACTTCATCACAGAATTTGCAACGACGACGCGATTGCCACCGGCCTGCATTGCCATCTGGAGGGAGGCTTCTGCGGTGTAGATGAGCGAGCCAGCATCGTTTGCGTGAGTCGGCATCACGGCAACGCCCATGCTGAGCGTAGTCGCGAGGATTCCTTCGCCGTAAGCGATCTGGAGCTGCGAGATTTCGTTGCGGATGCGTTCGGCACGGCTTCTCGTGATGTTGAGGTCAGCGCCCGGCATAATCACGCAGAACACGTCATCGGAATAGCGGCACGGGATGTCTTCGCCACGGATGTAGCTCGGCAAGCGCTGTCCAAGTTCCCAGAAGAGCTGTTCCACGGCATGGCGGCCTTGAGCGTTCTGCACTGCAGGGATGGCGTCTGGGTAAAGCATCACGATGCCAATGGGCGACTTGTGGCGCACAGCAGCAGTGATTTCGCGGCTGAGCGATTCTTCCATATAACGTTTGTTAAAAAGACCGGTCAGCACGTCGCGGATGCTGTGCTGTTCAAAGCGCATGCTAAGGTCCTGGTTCGCCACGTAAAGTCCAAACGCGGCGGCGACAATGCTCACCTTGGCCTGCCAGTATTCCTTGGTTTCGGTTTCCGGGAGCTTATCGACCTGGAGTGTCAGAATGCCGAAGTGTTCTTCGAGGCCTTCGATCGGGGCGCAAATGGCGATGCCCTTCGGGCGGTGGTGCAAGTGCGTACAACCGCTAGGGACTTCGGGCGAGCTGTAGTCGGTCACGACGATGTCGCCGGTATTGAAGCTTGCGCATTCAGCTGGGAGCACGGTTTCGTCACTGATGACGTTCGGACCAAAGCGGAAAATCTGAGAGAGTTCAGTCTGCACGCCGCCGTACATATAAAGTACGCCAGAAGCTTCGGGGAAGAGTTCCGGCAAGAGCTTTTGCATGGCGTCGATGACTTCGGTGAACGGACGGTTGCGCAGAATACCGAGCTTAAAGCCGTTCCAGGCTTCGAGCGGGAACCCGACCTTGAGGGCGGCTGCATCGAGCTTCTTGATGGAGGCGGGCACGGGCTGCTGTTTGAGGGCTTCGGCGGCGGGGATTGCACCCGGCGGGAGCGGGTTCTTCTTTTCTTCTTGGAGGCGGACCGACACGAACTGCGTGTCCTTGGGCTGCGGCTTGTTCAGCACCTCGTTAAAATCGTTTTCGATGGCTTCAATCTGCCTGCTGCAGACGGTATAAAAAACGAAGCCGAGCACTGCGCCCCAAGCTCCGACAAATATGAACTTCGCCCCGATGGACATGGTTTCTTCGGGGACTACATATGCAGCAATAACGCCCATCAAAAAGGCGACCAACCAAAAGATATATTTAACGATATTCATACCATAAATAATATTAAAATATTACAGGGCAGGCAACAAGATTATCTATTTTTTGGGGTATGACTATCCTTGAGAAAATCGCACTTGCACTCCCCGCAGTAGAATCCCCCGCCCGTTACATGGGTGGCGAAGCGAACAGCGTCATCAAAGACCACAGCAAAATGCTTGCACGCATGGCGTTTGTGTTCCCGGACACTTACGAAATCGGCATGAGCAACAACGGGCTCAGAATTTTGTACCATGTGCTGAACCGCGAACCGGATTTGCTTTGCGAAGTGGCTTTTGCGCCGTGGGACGACATGGCCGCCGAGATGAAGAAGTACGATATTCCGCTTTATACGCACGCGAGCTATACGGCGGTCAAGGATTATGAAGTCGTGGGGCTTACGCTCCAGACCGAGCTCAACTTTACAAACGTGCCGTACGTGCTTGAACTCGCTGGGATTCCGGCATGGCAAAAAGACCGTGCCGAAAGCGACCCGATTGTCGTTTCGGGCGGGCCATCGATGGGGAACCCCGAACCGGTCGCGGATTTCTTTGACGCGTTCATGATTGGCGATGGCGAAAAATTGATTGTCGAATTTGTGCGTTGCGTTGGCGAAGGCCGCAAGGCGGGCCTCAAGCGCGCCCAGATTCTGGAAAACTTGTCTAAAATTGATGGCGTTTACGTACCGAGCTTGATGAAGGTTGTCAAAAACGAATACGGCGTAATCGTCCCGGCAGAACCCGCAAAGGGCTCTTACGAAAAAACGAACGGTGTACGCCGCCAGTTCATCCCGGTTTTAGACCCGAAAGACTACCCCATCAAGAACTTGATTGCAAACATGCAACTTGTTCACAATCGTTTTAGCGTTGAAGTGATGCGTGGTTGCGCCCAGGGTTGCCGTTTCTGCCAGGCGGGCATTTGGTACAGGCCGTGCCGCGAGCTCAATCCGGACGATGTCTTGGACATCGCAAAGGCGGGTATCCAGGCGACTGGCGAACGCGAACTCGGTCTTTTGTCACTTTCGACCGCTGACTACAAGCCGGTCGAAGCGCTCACGGATTCCATCATTGACGACCCGTTTTACGATAACGTAGACGTAAGCCTCCCGAGTATCCGCGTCAACAGTTTTGGACAAAGTCTCGCTGAAAAAGTTGCAGCACTTAAAGGCGGTCGTAGCGCCACGTTCGCACCGGAAACAGGTTCCGAACGCATCCGCAAGATGATCAACAAGACCATCAGCGACCAAGACATGTACGACGCTGCCGAACACGCATTCTCTAGCGGGTTCAACAAGATCAAGCTTTACACGATGATCGGTTTCCCGACCGAGAACCTAGATGACATGCAGGCGTTCTGCGAGCTCATCTTCAATCTCGTGAAAATCGGGCGCAAGTACAACCGCGGCATTCAAATTGCAGTGAGCATCGGCATTCTCATTCCGAAATCATTTACGGGCCTGCAATGGGCTCCGTTTATGGACAAAGAAACGGCCCTCAACCACATCCGCTACGTGCGCGAAAAGTTCTTCAAGCACCCGAACGTGAAAATCAACTGGGCGGCCTGGGAAACAAGTTTCTTGGAAGCAGTCTACAGCCGTGGCGACCGCAGTCTCGGTCCTGTCATTTACGCCGCCTACAAGAAGGGCATCATCTTCGAAAGCGACAGCTACCGTTTTGACTTTAACAAGTGGCTCGAAGTCTGGCAAGAATGCGGCTATGACACAAGCTGGGTCTACCGCGAACGCGACAAGGACGAAGTCTTCCCGTGGGACTTTATTCACGCAGGCACGACAAAGCAATACTTGCGCCGCGAATGGGAAAAGGCTTTCGATCCAAATTCCGCACCTGTGCCGAACTGCAAATGGGGCGACTGCCAAGCTTGCGGCATTCCGGGATTCGGCAAAGAAATTGTCCTCGCCGACGATCCTGTGCGCCACAAGGCGCCGAGCCGTACCCCTGAAGAAATCAAGAAGCTCGTAGCAGAACGCCGTCCGAGCCAGAAGGTGAGCTACAGCTACAAGATTACGTTCAAGAAGTCCGGCATCAGCCGATTCCTGCCGCACCACAACATGCTCAGTTTCTTTGAACGCACGTTCATTTGCGCAGGCATCCCCATCAAGTTCAGCGAAGGCTTCAGCCCGAAGCCCCGCATTGTGAACATGGGGGCCTTGCCACTCGGACTTGAAACTTACTGCGAAGTCATCAGCGTTGATTTACTGCAAAAGCTCGACCTCTCCGCCGAAGGCAAACCAGCCATTATCGCAAAGCTTAGCGCTCCGTTCCCGCGCGGCATGGAAATCGTGGATATCGAGCCATTAAAGGAAAAACTCTCGAAGCATTTCCCGAAGGCGATGGTCTACCGCCACACGCCCGAAAGCATCCCCGCCGACCTTATGCAAAAGTTCGAACAAAAGCAGTTGCCTATTGTCACGAACCACCGCGGTCAGCAGATGGACCTGAACGAGCAGATTTTAGGGATTGATTTTCAGAACGGCACAATGGTTGTGCGCGTCAAGTGCAACAACCAGGGGACAACCCCTAGTCCGTTTGTCATTTTTGCAGGGCTGCTTGGCATTGAGATTGACCCGGCCAAGCTCGATGAAGTCTCCCGCCGCTTCCTCGTCGCGAAGATTGCAATCGAGTGGTAATTATTCAGCCGGGAGAATGATCTCGATGTGACTGGTGCTGACGTTAAGGAAGTGCGTACGGAACAGGTCCTTTTCATTCCTATCGCAAACGCGCACCTGCGTCACCGCAATAAAGTCCTTGTTTTCACGGATATAGTCCGTGAGGCGTTCGTCACGCAAAGTGTCGATTTCGCCCGTAATGACAAAATTATCTGTCCACATTTTTACTAGCATACCACTAATATATAAATGTTAGTCCAAGTAAGAAGATAAAAACGTTATTTTTTCGCCCACAAACCCATTTTATCGTATATTATTCAATATATAACGAAAAAGAGGTTTATTATGGCACCGAAAAAAGTACGCACGATTCCAGGGCAGATGGCATACAACAACGCCGAATTCATGGAAAGCGATGCCGCACGCCCCATTCGATTCCTTTCTGAATTTTTCCAGCCTGCACAAGTTTTTGCACAAGAAGACATCAAGAATTCTATCGTGTTCTTTGGTTCGGCACGCACACTTCCGCCCGACGAAATCAAAAAACGCCGCAAGGGCTGCAAGGATAAAAAGGAACTTGCAAGGCTTGACCGACTCTCCAAAGTCGCTGATTCTTACAATGCAGCTCGTGAACTCGCAGCCAAGCTCGGCAAGTGGATTAACAAGCGCCACCACGGCTACGCCATCATGACGGGCGGTGGTCCGGGCATTATGGAAGCCGGCAACCGCGGTGCATCTGACGTGGGTACGCCTTCTGTCGGTTTGAACATCAAGCTGCCTTTCGAACAACACTGCAACCCGTACATCGATGACGAACTGAACTTGCAGTTCCGTTATTTCTTTGTCCGTAAGTACTGGTTCTTGCGCATGGCTCGTGCGCTCGTTATTTTCCCTGGTGGCTTCGGCACGCTCGACGAAGCCTTCGAAATGCTCACGCTTATCCAGACCGATAAGTATGCGCAGCAGATGCCGGTCGTGATTTTCGATTCGAACTTCTGGAAGAAGGCTCTGAACTGGGAATTTTTCGCCGAAACGGGCATGATCAATCCCGAAGACCTCAAGCTCTTCAAGTTCTGCGACACCGTTGATGAGGCTTACGACTTCATCACCTCCAGGCTCGAAGAACAGAGCGAAGAAAAGGTCACGTTCGCGCGCTCCCACGCCGAAGACGAAGAAAAGAAGAAGTAACAAAGTCATGCCCGCCGGAGCCTGTGCTGAGCGCAGTCGAAGTAAGCGGGCATCTTTTTTGTCGCCCCTGTCACCCCGGCCTCCGTGCCGGGGTCACCTTTTTTGCTAATTTTTTTTCATGTTCTGGAACAATTTGGCAGAAACGATGGACAGGGTCTCGCGCAATTTGGCGCTCCGTCCGAACTACACCATGGAAGAATACCAGCGGTGGTTCGACCACAACCCTGACTTTAAGCACAACGGCAATGCAGAACGCATCGAGCTTATCGAGCCGCTTTCGCTCGTAGGCACAAACCAACTTTACCGCGCCAAGCTCTGGATGCAGCACCCGCGCGATGAAAAGCGCTACGACGAAAAAGAAATCGTCGTGAAAATCTGCAAGTACTGGGCACCCCCAGGCAAAAACCGTTTGCACCGTTTGAACATGCTCTTGAGTGCGTTCCAAGACGAAATCCGCATCAACAACCTCATCCGCGCCACAAACATCGAAGGCGTGGTGCAGACTTTTGGCGGAGGCATCGCGGGTCGCCACCCCTACCTCAAGCTAGAGTTTATCAAAGGTTGCTCGCTCGATAGAGTCATCAAGCCAAAGCTCACTGACGAAGAACTTTTGCAGCGCGTGGCACAAATCGCCTACCTTGCAAACACCATCAGCCAGCTCCATTACTACCAAATTGTGCATAAGGACATCAAGCCCAAGAACTTGCTCCTGTGCCAGAATCCGGCGCACAAGAACAACCATAAGATTTTGCTCTGCGACTTTGGCTACGCACAGGCCAAGATGCGCGAAACCGTCACCGAAGGCGGCGGGCTTTCATCGCCAAGCTACAGCGCCCCCGAACTTGCCCAGTCTAGCGAAAACATCACGTACGCCGTGGACTACTTTAGTTTCGGTGCCGTGATGCACGAATACCTGACCGGCGTAAAGCTCTACCCCAAGGCGAAGGAAATCTACACCGAAGAAGGCCGCCTGATTACCAAGCGCTACATGGATTACATCGAAAACGGTCGAGAAAACGTGTTTAACGATGAACGTTTCCCGGAAATTCACGATTGGATCGATGCCCTGACCACGTTTGACGCCAACGAACGCATGAAAAAGAGCCCGAACCTGTTCGCCCTCGCCCACAAGCTCCGCGAAGAGGTAAATGCCCAGGGATTCCGGGATGTAAACACCGATTTTCTGTGGAACCAGCTGAACGAATACGGCAAACGCACGTTCTAACACGCTTTTAGACTACATTTCGCCCCCTAGCCCAATTACACTTCACTAATGATTTGTTTATATTCATTAGTATGAAGAAAATATTGAGCATCCTCCTAAAACCGTTCCGGTTTTTCAAATTCCATCATTACGTGACACTTATAGCGATCGCGGCCCTCGGGGTTTTCAACTTCCAGACGACCCTAAACCCGACAATCCAACAAATACGCCAAGAAAAGGATATTCACGAATCCTTTGACAAGTGGTGGGAAGAGGAGCGCGCTCAAGAATTTAGGAACGTGGGTCTCACGCCAAATGACACCATCAAGATGCAGGAATTTGAGCTCTACAAGGAACGTTACCAAGTCGAGCATCCGACGCCGATTATCGAAGAACGCGTCGAGCAAATAAAAGTGGAATTCCTCGAATGGTGGGAAAATCAGGGGGGCAAGGAGCAATACGCCGCGGAGCACGGCAGTTACCCTACAGACAAACAATACGAGGCGGAGCTCAAGAAGTGGATTTACAATTACACGGACAAATTCATCCGTTACCGTTGGGCATACCAGCCTAGCCGTGGCAATTCCGAAAGCTGGCTTACCTGTAGTTTACTGTTCCCGAGCGCATGGTCGTTTATTTTCTTCGCCGTATTTTTCATGTTCGCGCTGATGCAGCTCGAAAAGCGTTGGCACGCATTCTTCGTTTACGTTTACGCAGTGGTAATCGCTATTATTAGCGGTTTCTTTGTGGATTTGCTAGTAGACACATCGTTCTTTGGGCAGTTCGCCTCGCAGCGTTACATGGGTGTAAGCCTGATGATTTGCTTTTTGCTTGGAGCAAATGTATTCGACAAGGAGAAAGACGCCATTCCATCTTACGTCAGCAAGATTTCGCAATTAGCCCTCGCCGGGAGCATGGCTATTGACTGGTTCCTGAATCCAGGAATTTTCAACGCAGTTGCCGTGGAATCGCCGTTCTTCTTTGCATTAGGCGGGCTTGCGGGCTATGCGATGCCGCACCGAGCCGATGGAGGCGCAAAACAAGCCGTTACCGAACAAAAGAACGAAGAAGCGGTCACACCAGGCGAACGCACTCGCAAGATGATCAGCAATGGGCTTGAAGCGGCAAACAATGGTGAGACGGAAAACGCATCTCGCTTACTGCAATACGGGCTGACGGCGCTACTGCAAGAAGAACCAGTCAAGTTTATGGAAGTCAAGGATGCCGTAAACAAGATTGCCACGAGCTTTGTTGAAATTCCAAGCACGCAATGGATTGAGTGGGGAGCTACCGCCAAGCAGAAGAAAATTCCGGAAGCGGCGATTACGTTGCTCGAGAAGGGACTTGCAAAAGAAACGGATGCCGCCATTATCCGCCGTGCTCACTTTGACATTGGCGAGCTCCGCATCCAGACAAAGTCCGATGTGAACGCCGCCATGGAGCATTTGAGCAAAGTCATCAAGGAAAACGATAGCGACACGCTCGCCGAGCAAGCCAAAAAGCTCATGGAAACCGGCAAGGACATCCTAGTTCAAATGGCCTACGCCGCTCCCAAACAGTTTAAAGTGTCGAATTAGCAGATTACTTCACAACAAACTTCTTGGCGGAGAAGCCTTGAACTTGTACGAGGTAAAGTCCGCTCTTGAGCGTGTTTACGTTGAGGGATTCGTTCACGCTCTGGGCGGTCTTTTGCATTTGCACTTTGCCTTGCACATCAAGAATCTTGATGGACTTGCCCACCACAGAACGCGGCAAATTGAGCGAAAGCGTGTTGCCCACTAGCGACATGCCAAACTTCGCCGCAGCTACAGACTTCGGCAATGCGGAACGCGGCGGTTCCACCTTCTTCGAAACTTCATCGTAACGTTCCACGATAGCCATCAAATACCATGTGCTATGCGGAAGCCACTGTTCATCCCAGCGCCACACCTGCCAAGATTCCTTCATAGAATCAAAGCCCACGGCAGCAACACCGTCATCAGTCCAAGCAATGCCCGAACCATCCTGATTCTTGCCGGTAATGCCATTAGCAATACCACCTTCAAGTGTCGCATCATAATCGGACTGACCATCATACTTTTTCGGATTATTCGTACCCTTGCCGTACATCATGCAAGTTGCATACGGGTTCTTGCCTAAAATCCAGTCGAGCTGATCAGTTGCATATTTCTGTACACTATCGGCAACACTTTCGTTCAAAGCACGAGCCGCAAACATTGATGCAGCTGCAAGGCTTGCAATGCGGGCATCTTCACCCTGCCACCAGTAATTGCTTTCGTTATCGTGTGGGATAAAGAAGCCATCCTTTACTTTGTCCTGAGTCTTGTAAGTTTGGCGGGCATAACCGAACGGATTGTCTACCTTATTCGTAACAGAAATTAGCCATTTGGAATGCTTTTCAATGGTCTGGCGGGCGCCAACCAGAAGCTGATTGTTGCAGCTACACCCCATACAAAGCGGACAAACCCAAACTGGACTTCCGTCAACAACCTCATCAACAGATTCCTCAGTAGTAGCTTCAATTTCAGCATAGCGAACAAGTGCAATCAGCGGGAGGCCGGCATCACTTGCATGCCAGAACGGGCGCTTTTTCGCATCATCACTCCAAAAATAGCCATCTTCGCTCAAGCGTCCTTCAAGATGCAGCGCACGCTTGCGAGCATCCGTCAAATACGCCTGCGTCTTGGTCGCCGCATAAAGTTCCGTCGCCGCCAAAAGCGCCGTGTAATCGTCGATGATATTTTCCTTGTGGTCATCGCAGTAAGCGCAGTCGCCGCCAATGCTCTGTTTTTCGGACAAATGCTTATAAGCCTTCTCCGCAGCAGCCAAATACTGTTCGCTCGTAAAATAGCCCTTCAGCTTGAGCCTTGCAGCGCTTGCGAGACCCGCAATTGCCATACCACCGCCTTCACGGAACGCCGTCTGGTAATCAGCACTCTTGATGCCATCGGAACCGGAGAACGCGCAAATTTCGCGTTTGCCCAAAGGCGAGCCCCAGTTATCGAAAACGGTCATGTAAAAGAACCCTTCTTCGGCAAGCATGCGCACCAAAAAGTCAGCACCGTACGCCGCTTCATCAGCCGTTTTCGCCTTTGTCGATGTCGAACCAAGCAACTTCGGGATGCGTTCCGAAGCAAAAGCAAGCGACCAGACTGTTAGCGGAATCTGCTGCGGGTTCAAATAATTGGCATAAGAAAGATGGCTCAAGTATTTACTCACGTCGCCACTGGCATCGTACCAGCCGCCATGAACATCCACCTTTTTGCTGGAATTATAAACACCCATGCTTTTGTCCCAGCCTTCAACAGTCGGGTCATCCGCACGATCATCATAGAAGTAATTGAGAACTGTCGCAAGCGTGTTTGACGCCAAAGCGTTTTCGCCCACCGTAAATTCGCCCGATTTCTGCGGTTGCCCATTTTCAGAAACCTGCAACGTATACTTGCCGGCCGTTAGTCCACTCAAATCTGCAACATAAAACTTGCCATTGGAGAGCCAGTTATCCGGATTCGACCCCACCGAGAGCTTACCCGTCTTGACCGCCGAGCCACCCGACATCACACTGAAATCAGCGCCGTCTGCAAGGTTATCGCTCTTGACAATCACGGAAATCGGCTGGCCGACATCGTAGCCGACCTGGTTGTAGAAAAACTTGGTCTCAGCAGAGGCTGCACCCGCGCCCAAAAGAACCGCGGCAGACAAAATCGGGGAAAGCTTATATATATGCATGCGCTAAATATAGATTCACGAGGCTTTGGAAAAAAGTAAAATAAACCTCATACGAGATAGGGAAACACCGTTATTTTCAACGCATATTTAGCGTAAATTATAAAATTAACCAGTTAAAGCTTAAACGGCAAGCCATTCAGAGTAACTCGAAACAGCAATTTATTATAAGGGCTTTACGGCAACCGAGTCCAACGGAGACATCTTTCGAAGGTTTAAAGTCCTCAAAACTAAAGCAAACAAGCCTTACTCAGTCATTTCAACGCAAATTTTACGTTAAATATCAAATATTTTTCAGAAGCATCAAAAAAATTATTGACCATTCAAATTTCAAAACCTATGTTTGCAACGTAATAAAAAATGACTGGATTCTTCGCGATTTCATCGCTCAGAATGACGTCACAAGTAACTTTAAACCCAAAACCAAAGATCTAACCATGTACTACGAAACAATTAAAGTTCTCGACTGCACGATCCGCGATGGCGGCCTCGTCAACAAGCACGATTTTTCTCTTGAATTCGTGCGTAGATTGTACACCCTTCTCACTGCAGCCGGCGTAGACTACATGGAAATGGGTTACAAGAACTCCCCCGAACTTTTCGACCCGAAGGAATACGGTCCGTGGAAGTTCTGCGATGACGATTTGCTTTGGAAGGTCAAGGACGGTATCGATTCCAAGATGAAGATGGCTGTGATGGCCGACGTGGGCCGCGTCAACATGGATGCCGTGAAGCCCGCTTCCGAAAGCCCGTACCAGATGTTCCGCGTGGCTAGCTACGTCAAGAACATTGACAAGGGCATCAGCATGGTGAACGCCTTCCATGACATGGGCTACGAAACAACGCTCAACATCATGGCTGTGAGCCGCGACCGCGGTCCGGAACTTGACGAAGCCCTCCACCAGGTCAACGAAGAATGCAAGGCCGACGTGCTTTACCTCGTCGACAGCTTCGGCGCTTTCTACCAGGAAGACATCGACAAGGAACTCGCCCGCTACAAGGGCATCGTGAAGAACAAGAAGTTCGGCTTCCACGGTCACAACAACCAGCAGCTCGCCTTCTCCAACACGATCCAGGCTATCATCAACCACGTCGACTACCTCGACGGCTCCGTGTCCGGCATGGGCCGCGGCGCAGGCAACTGCACCACTGAACTCCTCCTCGGTTTCCTCAAGAATCCGAAGTATGATCTCCGTCCGGTTCTCGACGCCATCCAGGAACTCTTCTTGCCGTTGCAGAGCAAGTACGAATGGGGTTACATCATCCCGCAGATGATTACGGGTATGCTCAACCGCCATCCGCAAGACGCTATTGCCGTTCGCAAGACCGAAGAAAAGGACATGTATCGTAAGTTCTACGAACACATGATCAACGACTAAAGTAAAATACATTGGCGATGCCGTCCCGGAACAAGTCCGGGATGACATAAAGTCCGGCACGACATTTCAACAAAAAGGTCCCGCTCCGTAAGGAGCGGGATTTTTTTTAGTTTATCTACCACAATACACCTATAATACGTCAAAATCTCCTACAACTTAAAAAAGAAAGAAATTTATCATAATTACTTCATTTAGAAAACTTTATTTTTACAAACGAACAAAAAAGTTCATTTTTCACATAAGGAGGAAACAAATGAAACTTGTCAAAGCCATAACTGCATCCATCGTAGCCCTAGGTATTTCATCTGCATGGGCAGAAACTGTGGGCATTCGGATCTCAAGTAATTACAAAAACGAAGGACGCACGGACTACGTCGAAAACGGAAACAAGCATTTTACAGTATGCTACGTAAAATCATCCGACAATTACGAAACATCTGAACAACAAGTATGCGGAGAAGACCTCAAAGACTACGGTATTTCCTACACATTTACCAAAGACGTCAATGGAGAAGATCCGACCCAAATAATCGTAAGTAACGAAGATTTTGCAGCCAATCCCATTCAATTTGACGGAGGCATCAACGTATCCAAATCATGGGATCCCATAGTAAACACAGACCATTTAAAACAAACCATACCTTCTGGAACCTATTATCTTGTTGTTAAAATAGAGAACGTTCAAAAAGCAATCAGTGTAGCAGTTACAGAACCCGTCCCTCCACAAAACGCATTGCAAGGCGATGAAGGGACTTTGAGATTGGACAAAGCCGCCAACACCAAAGATACATTCAACGCCACAAGAACAAGCGCTTCCGAAATTACAATTACCACAGATAAAACGACAGACTCTAAATACACAATTACAGATATGAAGGGTCAAGTTGTTTCCGCAGGACTATTAAAAAACAACGAAACCCGCGTAAAAGTACCAACAACGGGTTCATACGTCGTTAAGGTCGGGCGCAACTACAAGAAAGTTAATGTGAGATAAAGCAATAAAAAAAGGCGATGCCGGATCGGAGTCCGGCATGACATTTCAAAAAAAAGTCCCGTTCCATAAGGAGCGGGATTCGTTTTTATAGTCCATCGAGTTCTAGCAGCGCAGCCATGTCGTTCGAATTGATTTCGAAATCAAGCTTAGCGTTCTGACGGATGCGCTCTTCGTGTACAGATTTCGGGAGCGGCAAAAGCCCGAGCTGTAACACAAAACGGCTTGCAAGTTGCGGCACCGAGACGTGATACTTTTCCGCCATCGCACAGACTTCCGGCACTTTCAAGAGGCGACCCGTCGCATTCGGCGAATACGCTTCCACCAAGATTCCGACCTGTTCGCAGAAGTCAATCAGTTCCGTCGGCACATGACCGATGTGAACGCGAATCTGGTTTACCGCAGGCACCACGCGAGCTTCCGCCAGCAAATTATTCAGGTCGTCAATTTCAAAATTCGAAACACCAATTGCACGGATTTTACCCGCTTCGTAAGCTTCTTCTAGCGCATTCCAGACATCCACATTTTCACGGTAATAATGGTTTCCGTTAGGGACGCCCATTTCGGCCCACGGACGCGGAGCATGAATGAGCATCATGTCGATATGGCATGCATCCAAGCGATCCATCGATTCCTGGATACAGCGTACCGTATCAGCATAATTCTTGACTTCGGCAGGGATTTTCGTCGTGATAAAAATGCTTTCACGGTGAATTCCAGTCGATTTTAGCGCCGCCTTGAGCCCAGCACCGACTCCCGCCTCATTTTCGTAGGCGATTGCGGTATCAATATGGCGATAGCCCGCATCTATAGCGGTAGCGACCGCAGTTGCAGCCACGTCATTTGGGGTTTGCCATGTGCCCAATGCAATTTTCGGGATTCGCTGCCCATTATTCAACTTGTAAAATTCGTCGAGTACCATAATCAAACCTCGCTACTTGTACCAAATTAATATAACTAGAAACACGATTCCAGCGAGGCAGAATCGCCAAAGTCCTAATACCACATTGGAATATTTACTGGTGTGAAAAGAGGCTACTTCTCTATAGTCTTGATTTCGCCCTGGGCGGCGCGGTTGGCGTTGTAGGGGTCAATGTGCACGAGGGCATCGACGACGTTTTCGTTCGAATCGATGAGCAGCTGTTCGACCTCTTCGGCGACATCATGGGCATCTTTCAGTGTCATTTGGTCATCGACCACAATATGCACGTCCACATGCAGGTCACTCCCGACGTAGCGGGAACGGAGCCCATGCAAACTGATGACCTTCGGGTGCGAAAGTGCCACGCTTCGAAGCTTGCCCAGGACATCGGGATTTGCGCCACGGTCCACAAGCTGCCTAAGCCCCGGAGCCGCAATTTCAATCGCAGAATGAATCACGAAAAAAGCAACGACAAGTGCACCGACGGAATCCGCGAACCAAAGCTGCGGGAGCAAAATGGCAAAAACGACCGCCACAAGCACGGGAATTGAGCTAAAAGAGTCACTACGGTGGTGCCAAGCGTTCGCCTCGAGCACCTGACTGCGGATTTTTCGCCCCGCATTTCGCGTGTAGCGGAAAAGGATCTCTTTTACGATAATGGAGGCAAGCGCCATCACGGCAACGGACGTTTCCGGGTGCGAAGCTTCACCCGCCAAAAGCGCAAGGACCGCCTTGTATCCAATGCCAATACCCACAGCGGCAACGGCAAGCCCAATACCAATCGTAATGAGCGTTTCAAATCGGCGGTGTCCGTAAGGGTGCTCGGCATCCGGTGGCGAGTTCCAAAAATGACTGCCAACAATCACGGCGACATCGGTCACAAAATCAGACGCACTATGGATAGCATCGGCAACGAGCGCCTGGGAGTTCCCCACCACGCCCACAACAAACTTGGCAACGGAGAGCGCGGCGTTCCAGCCTAGCCCCACCCAAGTCACTTTGCGGACTTCTGAACTATCGTCTTTTTTGCGTACGCGAGTCATGACCTTTAAGCTAGAAAATTTGCAACCTTACGTGCTCTCAAATCATCAAAATTGCTGTAATAAAAAATCAATGTTACTATTTTTCTAATGCTTATGAAAAAACTCTTGAAAATCATCATCGTTATCGCCGTTTTGGCAGGGGTTGCCCTCGGCGTCAAGTCATTCTTCTTTAACGGAGATGCCACAAGCCAGGCTGGAGCCCTCATCAGTTCCAAGGTGGTGACAGACACCATCAAGACTACAATTTCGGCAACGGGTTCATTAGAGCCGGTGGACCAGGTAGAAGTCGGTACGCAGGTTTCTGGCGACATTGCCAAAATCAACGTTGATTTCAATTCCAAGGTCAAGAAGGGTCAAATCATTGCCGAACTCGACAAGTCTAAGTTACAGTCGACCTTGAAGCAGGCGACAATCTCTTACAAGAGCGCCGAAAACGACTTGAATTACAAACAAAGCACGTACGACCGCATCAAGAGGCTCGCCGAAAGCAAGAGCGCAAGTGCTGTCGAACTGGAGCAGGCTGAATACAACTTAAACGCAGCCAAGCTCTCTCTGGAACAGCGCAAGAACGAAGTCGCCCAGGCTCGCTTGAACTTGAGCTACGCGACCATCAAGAGCCCGATTGACGGCGTTGTGCTGAAACGCGCAGTGGATGTCGGTCAGACCGTTGCAGCCTCCATGAGCACGCCGACGTTGTTCGTGATTGCAAAAGATTTAAGTCAGATGAAAGTCATGGCAGACGTGGACGAAGCTGACATCGGACAAGTTAAACAAGGTCAGCGCGTGACGTTTACGGTTGACGCCTTCCAGAACGACACGTTCCATGGCACCGTGCAAGAAGTCCGCCTAAACCCGACGACAACAAGCAATGTGGTGACTTACACCGTCGTGATTACCGCCGAGAACCCGGAACAGAAGCTCTTGCCGGGCATGACTGCCACCTGCACGATTGTCACTCAAGAAATTACGGACGCTATTACGATTCCGGTCAAGGCGCTCAAGTTTACGCCTGCCGCTGGAACACCGATGATGGATCCGAAAGACATGCCGCGCCCGGAACGTCCGAAGACTGCCGAAGCTGGCGACAACTTCCCGCCCCCGCCTCCTGGCATGGGACCGGGCGGTGCTCCAAGTACAGGCGCCAAGAAAAAGCACAAGAAGCCCAAGCTTGAAGGCGACCACGTGTGGATTAACATCAACGGCAAGGCAGCTCCGCGTCGCGTGAAGATTGGTCTTAGCGATGGCGTGAACGTCCAGATTTTGCGCGGTTTGAGCGTCGGAGATTCCGTGGTCACAAGTCAAGAAACGGTTTCGGCAAAGGGTTCCAGCGAACCAAACGCCAAAAGCCCCTTCATGCCGCAGAGACCCGGAAAGAAGAAGAAATAAGGCGGCTTCGCCGCAGTTAATAGTTACTAGATACTAGTTAGTAGTAAATCTTGAAATAAAATTCTCTAGTAACTAGTAACTCAGAACTAGTAACTCACTCATTACTCTAGAACGTACTTAAAATAAGCGTCCAAAAGCGCTGAGCCCCAGAGATAAATAATCGGGGCAGCAATGGCGAGGAACGGTCCGAAAGGAATTTGCCCGGCTTCCTCGCTATTTTTGTTTTGTGCCGCCTTTTTCGCAGCAAGCATCCCGTACGGGACCATAGTCACGATTCCAAGCAAAGCTGCAACCAAGAGAGTTTCCACAGCGCCAGTCACGCCCATAAGCGCTCCATAGCCCGCCAAGAGCTTGACATCGCCAAAACCCATTGCGTCTTTCTTGAGCACCTTAGTGGCAATCCAGCCGAGCAGATAAAGCCCGCCGCCCGCAACAACAGCCCCAATCAAGCTCTGGAGAGGCGTCACGCCACCCGGCACGAGCGAAATCAAAAGACCAGCGACAATCCCGCCGACCGAGATGGAATCGGGAATCAGCTTGTACTTGCAATCGACCGCACAAACAGGGTAAGCGCCAAGCAAAAGCCAGAACATCGCAGCCGCATCCGCCCAAACTTCAGGCGACAAGACCGGTCGCGAAAAATCCGTCCCGAAGCCAGCCGCCGCATAAAGAGCAAGCGCCCCGAGCAAACCGCAAAGGCTCTCGCCAATCGGGTAAATCACGCTAATCGGCTGTTTGCAGCAAGCGCTCTTGCCACGCAGCCAAAGCCAGCCCACTATCGGCAAATTGTAGCGGATCGGAATCCTCTTTTTGCAAAGCGGGCAGTGCGAAGGCGGATTAATCAAGGAAATTCCACGCGGCATACGGTAAACAATGACGTTATAGAAGCTCCCGACGCAGGCGCCGAGGCCAAAAAATACGATTAACCAGTACCAAAGTGGAATTTCTTGCATAAAATCCTCGTCTTTTTCGGAATATAATTATAATTTAGTTAAACATTTATCAAATACTGGGAGACCCCTAAATGAATATTGAAATTGCCGCTATTTGTGACGCCGCCACCGCTAACGATGTGGGCGGCCGCATGAACCTTCTTGGTGCCTTTGACCGCATTTTCGCAAAGTTTCCGCTTGTGATTCCGCAGTGCTCCGCCGCTTTCCGCTTGCGCTACCAGCGCGCTGAAGCAGGCACACACCAGTTGAGCCTTTCTATCGAAGACGTTGTTGGACACCCGATTGTTCCGCCGATGCAGTCTGAAATTGAACTCCAGCCGGTTGCACAGGGCTTTGATACAGCCGCCGTCAACATGATTTTGAACATGCAGCGTTTGCAGTTCGTGCGCCCGGACAAGTACATTGTGCGCCTCGTCGCCGACAACGAAGAACTTGCCGCACTCCCGCTGTACGTGCTCGAAGACCCGCGCCTGGCACAGCAGAAGCAGCCGCCTCAGGCCGAAGAAAACGGCGTTGACGGTCGAGCATAGTAGACGAGAGAACGCCCGCTACAGCGGGCTACTAGCCCAAAGACTAGAGAGCGCCGGGTATCTAAGCCCGGCGTTTTTTCTATTTTAAAAACATGAAGTTCGCCTTTTTGACACGTTATTGCGCAAAGATTACAAGCCATGCAAGGTCGGCACAACTCGCAGCAAGATTCGTCGGGATTGCAGGAATTGCCGCAAGCCTTACCGCCTGTAGCGGCATCAACGACAGTTGGGAAGTCAAAGGCGGCGGATTCATCAAGTATAGCATCAATGACGGCGAAGAAATCACGCAGGAACTCGACCGAAACGATGTCGAAATCCCATTCATACGCAACCGCCACCACTACCTACTGGTTCAAATCCCGACAGGTCGCAGTGAACGCAACGATCGATTAAGCGTCATGGTCAATGAGCCCAAGCTTAGCAAAAATAACATCGTTGCAGGCTACACCTGGATTCAAGTCGAAGGTTCCCCCAAAGCGCTCATCAAAGGCGACAGCAATTACGTTACCATCGACCAAAAAGACGATACAAAATGGACAGCGTTCATCAACCTGCATTTTGAGGACTGCAGGTCGGGAAAATGCAATGACACACTCCCTCCAATACTATTTAAAGGTCGTCTGCACTACTGGATTGCCGAGGACGATCGTTAAAAAAGAACTTTTGGGGTGATAAATAAAATTTTTTTGAATTTTATCGCCAACCACCCTTGACAAGCGCTCAATCTTTTTCTAATATTGGGCTACCTTAATGGTCGATTAGCTCAGTTGGTTAGAGCGCTACCTTGACATGGTAGAGGTCACAGATTCGAGTTCTGTATCGACCACTGAAAAATCCTCGCTGAAAAGCGAGGATTTTTTTTGCATAGAATTTTGTTGCAAAGAAAAAGCCCGTCGGATGCGGGCCAAATCTTATTCTTTCCAGTTATCGTCGTACTTATCGCCGTAACGTTCTGCTTTCAACATACCAACACATTTAGCGTTCGTTACGTTATTGACCAAATCATTCGGCGTTATAAACATGGACTGTTGTTCTCTTGCAATTTTCATCATTTCCGAGAACGAAACTCGGTCGCCCTTCAAGAACGTCACCAAAGCTTGGATAACATCCTTAATGGCATTGACGATGTCCAAGACAACGGAAAACTCATCTGCATTCATTGCAGGAACCTTATCGGCACTCTTCTTCGAAAGAAGCTTTTCCAAATCAGCCAGGATTTCCTTTTGGGAGCGGAGCTTTGTCGCAGTCTGGAGCTTTTTAGCCTTGAAATTCTTCTTGCATTCTTCTTCATGCGATGCCACGTAATCGGCATACATATCGAAGAGAGTGAAGGATTTTGACTTGCGGCCTAAAAGGGCGTGTTCCTTGAAGCCAACGTCACCGTCCTTGATTTTCAGCTTGAGAGCCGGGTTTTTATTGGAAGCATCCAAATAGCATTGGTAAACATAAGAAGAGCACACCATCGTATGCTTGCCCGGGGTATTCTTGTCTTCGATGATCTTTTTGAGTTCTGCGGCAACCAAGCACAGGAATTCAACAACAACTCGAGACATAAGCGGTCTAGTCACCTTATGCTTGAAAATAAGAATCAAGCCCAAAAGAATCAAATCAGAATACGGATACGGAAGATCCTGAAGCACATAATCCTTGGCAATCGGCACAACAGGTTCAACGCCATTTTTACCCGCCTTGTTATGGCGCATTACATAAGCTTCACGAGCATCCGCATTGTCTTTCATTCGGCGTGCATGAATACCCTCGCTACCGGCTTCAGCAAGGACGTTATCCAAATTCTGAACAAAGATTGCGCCATGCGATACATCAGAACCTGTAAATTTCATGATAAGTTTACTAATATCATCATTGACGTCGCCCTTAAACGCCAAGATATCGCCCGGGAGCAGGTCGTTCACAGAAATTTTTCCAGCTTTTTTCAATTTTGTTGCCATTTTACATTTCCTTTTGTTTAAGTTGTATAATAATTTACATACAACCGCATTACATTGCAATAACCCATTTGGGCTATATTGTCCCCACCCTCAGGATTATAAAGTGGGTACAAAAAAAGCCCGGGGATTACCCGAGCGATTTTCGTTAATGGCCCCCGGCAGTCTCAGCGACCTGGAAGCCGGGGTGACATTTTCAATTACTTAGCAGCGGCGGAATCCGTGACCACGACCTTAGCAGCAGAGTCAGCCGGAATGGCGACGGCAGCGCTATCAGCAGCCGGTTCAGCAATCGTTTCAGCCGGAGCAGCAACTTCGGCAGGCTTTGCATAAACAGGTGCGGCAGGTGCCGGAGCGGCAACAGCGGCAGCCGGAGCAGCGGCAACTTCAGCCGGATCTTCGAAGAAGTTCACCTTGGAAAGGCCGAACATCATGATCCAGGAGAGAACGAGGCCGCCGATACCCATCACGATACCCGTGATAGCCATGCCACGCGTATCCGTGTAACCCGTTGCATGGGCAAGTGCGTTAGGCGGCGTAGAAATCGGGAGGCACATACCGAGAGAGCTTGCGAAAGCGACAGCGACCATCAAGGAGGTCACGCCACCGAGCGGAGCGAGGTTTTCCTTGCAGCTCACAGCCACGACGATGAAGATCGGGACGAGCAAGCTTGCGGTAGAGGTGTGGCTCATGAAGTTTGCCATGAAGAGGCAGATGAAGCCGCAACCGACCATGAGGACGACCGGAGACCAGGTGTTGAACGGAATAGCGTTGATGAGGTCCTTGGCAAGACCAGTCTGCTGCAAACCGAGACCGAGAGCAAAACCACCAGCCACGAGCCAAAGAACGTCCCAGCTCATTTCGTTGAGGTCCTTCTTATTAATCACGCCCGTCAAAGCAAACACAGCCATCGGGATCATAGCAATCACGTTGTCGTTGAGGCCATGAACATTCTTACCGGTCACCCACAAAAGTACGCACACAGCAAAGGTAATGTAAACGATGATAGCGCGCGGGCTCTTGTCAAAACCTTCGGCACCTTCGATATCGAGGTTCATTTCCTTCATCTTGATCGGATAGAGCTTGAGGAGCAAGAACCAAGCAAGAATCATCATAACAATCACATACGGAACACCGAATTCCATCCACTGGCCAAAGGAGATGTTGAAGCCGCTGGACTGGAGAGCACCAAGAGCGATGGCGTTAGGAGGCGTACCGATCGGAGTACCCATACCACCGATGTTAGCACCGAGCGGGATGGCAAGGGCAAAAGCAGCTTTACCGCGGTCGTTTTCATCAAAGAGCTTGAGCACCGGGCCGAGGATAGCGAGCATCATAGCAGCAGTAGCGGTGTTGCTCATGAACATGGAGAACACTGCAGTAATAATCATGAGGCCAAGGAGCACCCACTTCGGATCCTTACCAAACGGCTTGAGGAGCACGCGGGCAAGGTTCTTGTCCATGTTGTACTTGCAAGCGGCAGAAGCAAGGAAGAAGCCACCCAAGAAGAGCATGATGATCGGGTTGGCAAACGTTGCCATGATGTCCTTGAACTTAAGCGGTTCAACACCTTCCACGCGGAACGGGATAAGAGCCGAGTTCGAAAGCGTAAGGATCATCAACACGATGACGAACATGGAGGTGGACCAGATTGGGAACGGTTGGAGAATCCAGAAAAGTGCAGCCATCACAAAGATTGCGATGACGCGAATTTCGAGAGTGTTCAACGCGTGGTCACCAACGAAGCCGAGGGCTTCGTACGGGACGAAGAGGGCAGCGATGGCGAGCACCGATGCAATAATGAGTTTGATGAGTTTTGCTTTTGTCATAACGAGCGCAAATTTAGTAATTAAACTTGCGTTCGGCTAGACTGATTTATCGGACCATAACGCGGGTGACGGCACTAAGGCTTCCGACCTTAACCTTCACAAAGTAAACACCCTGCTTAGGCTTTTTCATGGAGACTGCGTTTGAGCCTTCGCGAGCGACAGCCCTGTTCGTTGCAACTACTCGGCCATCAATACCCACAACAGAGACCTTCACATTGGCACCAGCAAGCTTGGAGGCGGCATCGAAACCGACATTCAAGACGTTCGGAGCCTGATTCACGCGGAGCCCCTTGAGGAGATTCTTCGCGACGTTAGCAACCACTGCACTCTTGGTCACTCGAACAGAGACATTTTTTGCATTCGACGAGAGTTTGACATCCACCGGGCTATCCTTTACGACTTCGACCGTTTCATTATCGACCGTCGCATAGACTCGCATGCCCTTCTCCCAGACGCTTTCGAGCCCTTCAAAGCTCAACTTGCCATCACGGGAAGTCGTCGCACTCACTTCAAGATCCCATTCGAGGTCGTCTGCGTTCTTTTTCACGCTCTTGGCAAGGCGCTTTTTGCCCTCGACAATGGAGAGGTTCACACGGTCACCCATGCCTGCCGGCGGTTCACCCAAGGTTTTTGCCGTACGACCTACCGCAATTTCGTTCCAGGAATCCCGCTTACCGTTATTATCAGACAGCACAACGCGGAGATTCCAGTTTTCAGACTCTGCACTCTTGTTCAAGGACTTTTTCTCGTCTTCTAGAACAATCGCCGCCTTCAGCGGAATGCGATACGTCATAGTTTTTTCCGTATGCACCCAAAGGGCTTCATACGGTCCAAGTACATCAGGTTCCACATATCCGCTTGAATCCGGATCCCACTGGCAGAAGTTGATATTTTCATCCTTAGGGAGTTTCACATACCAGCCATAGGGATTTGCCACGAGATTCCAACCGGAATACTTATTCTCGAGATGCCATTCGATTGCATCATTCATATTGGGAGTCTGCAAGCTCATCGCAAATGGTTCATGATTAACAGGACCATACCAGTAACCGCGAGTAGAATCGAACTTGTCCTTCACGCTAAACTTGCGATACTGCCAGAATTCGCCCACCGGATTCGATTCGTCCCACCAGTAAACAGAAATCACAGCACCTGAGCCACTCGCCTGAGCACAAACATTCTTCATTCTTTGGTAGAACTGAGCGTCATTCATGCCACGCTTGACTTCATCCTGCATGTATTTGCATTCTTCTTTTGCCCAGTCGCTTTGCGTAAGGCCAAAACGAGTTTCGAGATCAGACAAGCATCCATCGCCCTTGTTGTAGCAGAACGCATTCAGGGAAAGGGTCTGCCAAGCACGCGGCGTATACGTCTTTTGTTTTTCCGTGATGAACTTTTTATCATAGCTGATAGAATCATCGCCGTCCGTAAGCGTAAAGGTTACCGTGTATTCCCCGACAGGCGCCGGGTCAAGGCGCCACAATCCATTCTTGACACTTTCAACAGATTTTGCATCGACAATGGTATCGAGGTAGACTCCCACATCGGAAACAACCTTGATATGGTAATCCACCTTTTCGGACGTACTTGCAAGCTTGTTGTCGAATTCCATGCGGAGCGCATTGCCGTCCTGCGTTGCAGTCGGCTCGGCAATTTCGAGCAGATACGTCTTGTGAGAGGCTCTGCTAGAACTTGACTTTACAGAAGAACTGCTCGACTGGGCGCGGCTAGAGCTGCTGTATTCATAGCCGTTACTCGCGCTCGAAGAACTAGACGAAACCTCGATATTCCATGCGCTGGAGCTTGAAGAATAATTATCGTTGCCAGCACTTGAAGAACTCGAAGAAATGTCGACACTCGAACTAGAATTCACAACAATGCTAGAACTCGATGTCCCGTTTGAACTAGATTCAACAATGCTAGAACTCGACGTTTCGCTAGAACTAGACTCTGCAAAAGAACTGCTAGATTCAGTAACATTGCTAGAAGACAAATACATTTCGCTTGACGAAGACTCTTCCTCAGAACTACTAGATTCCACAAAAATCGAAGAAGAAGACTCTTCCACACCGCTGCTAGAACTCATTTCCACACTAGAGCTGCTTTCAGCGCACTCCTCGTAAAGTGCTTTAATCGTCAGATCTTCAATCACACTGAGGTAACCCGTAGAACTCCACTCGTCAAAAGGACAGCCCTTGGAATTTACGCTTGGAGGGTTCGGGACCGGAGAAGGCCAGCCATGAACAACTTCGTATTCCTTGATGACATCATCTCCATCTACGAATTTAACGCTATGAGTCGTAAGATTTGGAGCAAGAGCCGGTTTTAACGTCGGCAACGGAGCCGCATCAGCAGCATTTTCATCATACATCCAAACTTGATCCGATTCGTCATCCAACACTTGGTTCAATGCATCCGCAAATTCAGCCGATTTCATATTTGCAGAAAGCATGCAGCCGTTTCCTGTTTGATCCACAGACTGAGTTTCATTAGCCGTGCAGTTTCGGACATTATTTTTTGCGGTACTTCCTTGATAAGTCGGCACCGTATATTTTTTACCATCCCCAATAGAAATGGCAGGTATTTTTTCAGGTTCTTCGCTATAGTGATAGTTAGAGATAAATTGAGAAGCCCTACCGGTATTGCCATAAAGAACACCAAACAAGTAACCTATATCAGAATTCGAGGGAAATTCTTTGGTCAAAGAGCCATTCGAGTAGGTATTTTTAACGATAATCGGGGCTCCAATAGAAGAACGACCGACAAGCCCACCAACATAGAAAGCCTTATTTGCGGCAGCAACCTGCTTTTCTTTAATATCGCCTTCAACAGATACAACACTCAACTCGGTAACAGACATACAGTTGCCGCAAACGCCACCAATATAAGCTGTGGAAGCGAATCCCGCATTCATATAAGTATATTGCAAAAGAGTCGTTATGTTTCCACTCGGTTTTACATGGACATCATTGAATGCAATTTGAGAATTCCCTGAATTATCAATCAAAGGGAACCTTCCAACAATGCCACCAACATAAGTGTTAATACCATAATCCTTTACAGCTAAAGAGCCATTGTAATTTAACCCGGACAGCTTCAAGACAACACCAGAAGTATTGTATATGCTTGCAGCGCCAAAAGCGCCTCCGATATGAACCGTACCCGTCACTTTAGTTGCCGTAGAATTCTGGCTATCAATATCATAGTTTATTCTAAGCGACGATGTATTACCCGCAATTGCGTTTTCTTCGGTAGCAAGCATGGCTGTTCCAACAAGACCACCAATAGAGGCCGAAATCAACTGCTCTGAAAATGATTTACCCCAGATTTTTATGTTTCCACTTGTATTGGAATTTTTTAGAGTCAAGAACAAATCATCCCCATTGCCCACATTAGTGGTATTATCGCAACCGGCATACCCAGCAATACCTCCAACAAAATAATTATAGGTTCCTGCCTTTGCATTAAGATCAACCAACACAACACTTGCGGTTGCATTTACAATTTTCAGGATACTGCCATTACAAAGATCACTCTTTCCAATAACCCCACCCCAATAGATATTTACAGTTTCGTTGCCTGCAGCTCCAGTCCCGGCAGCTTCTAATCTTTTCACATTTACATTGCTGATTAACAAATCAGATTTTGTCTGATTATTTGAGCCATCTTTCTTTGTTTCACCAAACACACCACCAATAGAGGTTCCGCCTGTCACTTTTTTACCACTCGGCACAGACACCTTGATGTCCTGATTTAAATACGGCTTGTTATTATCACTGCCAGACTGCGCATAGACATACATGCCCGCAACACCGCCTAAAACGGACTTATCAACGCTAGCGGAGTTATTTATATCAACATTGATCTCGATATTTTCGTAAGTGGTAAACTTGGAAATAGCGGCAATACCGCCCATGACCGCCATATACCCATCTGTGGACGTTTCACCGATACTTGCGCCGATGAAATTCGTAAGGTCCACAACATTAGGAGTTTCAACAAGCTGGACGCTGTTAGACAAAGCGATGAGAGAAGTTGCTGCAGTAGTTTTGTCCGAATAAATCTGGGAAACTTTGGAATTCCGGATAAGCCCAGCAAGCCCACCAGCAAACGGAGAACGGATAACAACTTTATCAAGAGTGATATTATCGACGTTCGTATAAGAAATCTGCCCCGCAAGGGCCCCCATCGGATAATAGTCGACTCCGTTAGTTGAAGGGTCAGCCTCTAAAGTTTCACCAGTTGCGCTATACCACTTTTTCCCGACCACAAAATTCACCCCCGATATCGTCAGGTTCTTGACCGAAATATCAAGTCCATTGGCTCCAATCGGAGGGATGTCGTATCCAATTTTTCCAAAAAGGCCTATATAACTATCACCATCTTTCCTTTGGATATAGCAAAGGTTCTTGATGGTGTGGCCATTTCCATCGAAAACTTTTCCGCCGAACTTGATAGGAGTATGTTCCGTCGAGCAGGACTCCGTATCATCGTCTTCGTTATGACTATACGTTTCCCCAAAATTCAAGTCAGAGGCTAGGGTCAAGTTGGTGTACTTATTTTTAGACTCGTTCTGAGTAGTAGCCCAAACGCTAGACAGCATCTGATTAAGGATTTGGGCGTAAGAGTTGCCGCTCTCACTCAAATTTTTAGAAGCAAGGCATATAACAGAGGCACCCGCCATCTCCGTGGATTCATTAACCGTACAGCCCTCGCCCGCCTGCTCCAAGTAAAGCGATTTTGCTGTTGCATTATAGCCAAGATTTATGTATTGAGTCACTAAGGCGACAGGACCTTGGGTATTATCCCCTGCCCAAACAGACATCGGGATGGCCAAACCTAGACCAAGCAGCAGACGAGTTAAGTAATCCATTCAAGCCCTCTAATTTTACTTGTAAAAATAATTTTTAAGGCTACTTTGGCAACCGTCAATAAAAGTAAAAAGCGCCAATTGTGACAGTCAGCACGGAGATGAAAATTTGCTTACAAATATTTAATTGCTTTAGTGCCATAGGTTTACTAAATTGAAGTCACCATTATGGTGTTTCATAGGAGTTAAAATGTTCAAAAAGATTCTTCTTCTCACGGCTGCGATTGTAACTTCCAGCTTTGCAACATGGGATTATTTCGGCCTGCTTCAGAACAATTCTGGTTCTGTCAAAACGGGACTTTACTACGACTGGGACGGCGACTGGTCCCAAATGGGTCTGAAAGTCGGTGCACGCGTGAATATCGTTCCGCAATTTGAACTTTCTTTCCAGAGTTTTGGCTACCAGTTCTGGGGCGAAAAGGAATGCGATGACGATGATGAAAAGCCTGAATGCAAAACCTATGAAGAAGGCGGCAAAGGTCTCCGCGACCTGGTCATCGGCGCACGTTACGCCTTGGATCCGGAACTTTACCTCTTCCTCGACTTTAACCTTCCCATCGGCAAGGACAAACCGACGGACAAGGGCAGGACTCCTCCAAGCCACCATGAAATGTACATCTACGCCGGTGCACAGCACCACAGAGACATCGCATCCATCAAGGGCGCATCTTACGGTGCAGAAGCCGGTCTTTTCTGGGGATTCAAACATCACGATAGAGAAAGAGGGCTCGAACTCCGCTTGGGCGGTGAATTCGACTTTACACTTCCTTCAGCACCTGTAACTCTCTTGGTTGGCGGTCAGTTCTGGTTCCGTCTTTTTGCATCGGAATACAACAACGGTACCAAGAAAGACAAGGAAATGCATGACGACTGGTCTCACCAGTGGAAATTCTGGGTCGGTGCAAGCGTCCCGCTGAGTGACGACATATCCATCAAGGGTACAATTATGGCCCGCAGCCAGGATTTGAAAAACAAGAGCTACGAACCGGAAATCGTGATGGAAGGCGATGCCCTCGGCGTGACCTTGGAAATGGAATTCAAGTTCTAGTCATCAAATCTAGGCAAAAGACATAAAAAAATAAACGTCTAAATTTCTTAAAAACCAGTCGATTATTCCGACTGGTTTATTTTTATTTACAGAATCCGTTTAAATCCCATAGTTTTTACCTATATTTCGAAGAAATTTTCTTTCTATGGAGTAACTATGTTAAAAAAAGTAATCGTAGGCGCAGCACTTCTCGCATCCGCCAGCTTCGCAACCTTTAGCAACTTCCCGGTTCCGGCCGCCATGAGTGGCGACGCCAAGATTGTTGCAGACTTCATCGTTCATGACAAATGGAAAGGTCTCGACCTGAGCGCAAAGGCTCGTTTCGTCCCGGTCCAGAACCTGGAACTTTACTTGAAGCTCCCGTTCAGACCGATTAGCCGCTACGATGGCAAGAACGACCACAAGACCGGTATGGAAAATTTGACAACCGGTGTACGTTACCAGGTGGCTCCGATGTTCGCCGCATTCCTCGATGTGACATTCCCGACCGGCAAGAAAAAGGTCTCTGACGACGGATTCAACTTCTATTTCGGTGGACAGTTCTCTAAGGACTTTGGCGCTGTGGGCCTCGGCACTGAAGCAGGTCTCTCCATTACAACGGAAGGCGACGACCGTAAGAAAGGTCCGATGAGCTTGATTCTCAATGCAGAATTGGATCCGAACGTCTCCCAGGTCGTATCCCCGTATTTCGGCATCACCTTTGACATTTTGCTTAATGACGAAAAGACAAGAGGCAAAAAATCTGCCGAAACGAGTGGCGATGTCGGCGTTGCCCCGTACGTAGGTGCAAATTTCAAGGTCAACCAGTTGCTTTCCTTTGATGCTTGCGTAACGTTCGGTCTCGGCGATGACGACTACCTCATCTACACGAGTACGAACAAGAAAATGACCGTTACGTGGGAAGGCTCTGTCAACTTCTCCTTCTAATCAAAGATTTTTTATCCACCTATGAAAAGTCCCGGCGATGCCGGGACTTTTGCGTTTCGAGAAATGTTTCGCGCAATTACAAGACTTGACTGGGTCCTTCGCGTTGCTCAGGACGACGAGATGCGCGCGGGTTAGCGGATATCGAACGGTGGGATGGGCAGGCTTTCGCCGGATTTCATCGCCTTGTCGAGTGCGGCGGACTTGACCGGATCCACCCACCAATAGACGGGGATTGCATCTTCGCGGTTGAACTGGTCGAGAATCTTTTCCGGCGTGCCGTAACGGTTCCAGTAGAGGATGCGGTGGTGGTCGCATTGCCACATGAGCACATACGGAACGATTTCGGCAAGGCGGTTGTCGAGCGCTTTCAAGATTTCATTGCGCTTCGCGAGGTCAAATTCAGTCTTCTGCAAGTTGATGAGGCTATCGACAACAGGGTCTTGAACGCCAGCGAGGTTGTTCGTGCCTTTCTGCATGGCGGTCGTAGAAATCCAGCTTGCTTCCGGGTCGCGGAGGCGGCCAGCCCCCCAGTTCACCCAGTAAAGGTCAAAGTCAGCATCGTCCAAGCGCTTGCGGAGCGTGCTCTGGCTCATCTGTTCGATGGTCGCCACAACGCCCACCTTCTTCAAGTCTTCCTGGAAAAGTGTCAGATGGCGCAAGTCTTCCTGGCTCGTGATAAAGTTGATGGCAAACGGCTTGCCGTCCTTTTCGAGAACGCCATCCCCATTCACCTTGTAGCCAGCTTCGGCAAAAAGCGCACGGGCCTTTTCGGGATTGTAGCTGTAAACAGGCGCCGTTGGGTTCTGATTATTCGCCCAAAGATCCGGATAGTAGCTGTTGAGGAGGAAGTACTGGCCGTACATGTACTTTTCATTCATCGCTTCACGGTTCAAGAGGTACGAAAGTGCGCGACGGACGCGGACATCCTGGAACTGCGGCTTGCGGAGGTTGATCGCCATGCCCTGGAAACCAATCGGTTCCTTGTTGTAGATGCGCTGCTTGACGGCCCAGCCCTTCTTGACAGCATCAAAGTCGGTCTGTTTCATCCAGATGCTGCTCGTGTAAATGGCGTAGGCGTTGAAGTCCTGCTTCTTGAAAGCTTCGAGCGCCTTGGTCTGATCGTTCATGAAGCGGTAACGGATTTTCTGGAAGTTGTACTTGCCATGGTTCCAGTTCTTCTTGAAGCCCCACCAGTCGCTGCGGCGCTGGAGTTCGACAAAGCGGTCTTCACGGAACGTCTTGATAATGTACGGACCAGAGACCACCGGGAACTCGTAACGAATCTTGTTGAAGTCCTTGCCTCCCCACACGTGCTTCGGGAATGCGAGCATGCCAGCCGCTTCCCAGAAGTTGCCCCAGTGAGATTCCTTCGCGGTCATGCGAACCGTCAGGCTATCCACGACTTCCGGGCGTTCAAAGCGGCTGAGGCCCACCTTGAAAATCGGCGTGAGGTTCTTTTCGTCCATGATGACGTCGTAGTAGAACTGAACATCCTCGGCGGTGATGGACTTGCCATCGCTCCACTTCGCGCGCGGATCGACATGGAACGTGAACGTTCTGCCGTCTTCGGAGACTTCCCACTTGTCAGCAAGGATGCCAACTTCGCGGTCTTCGGTGGTATGCAGGCTCACGAGCGGTTCGAACATCATGTTCATGAGCTCAGCAGAGAAACTGTTGTAGTCTTCCCACATGTTGAAAGACTTCGGCATGGCGGAGCCCCAAAGCGTGATAGAACCGCAAGCGCGGGCTTCCTTGGAGGCAATCGGGTCGAACTCGCCTGTTGCCGTAGAATCGAGCGGGAGAATCGGGCAATCCGCTTCGGAAACGGCAGTGCCTTTTTTCGAAGATTGGCCGGATTTGGATTCGCCGGATTCATTGCAGGCGGCAAGAGCAAAGGCGAGTGCAGCCGCCATCGGGACGGCAAGTAAAGAGCGGAGGGAGAATGTATTCATGATGGATAAGATAATAAAAAGGCGACCCCGGCACGGTGGCCGGGGTGACAGCGCAGGCTCTACATACGAGCCACTTCCTACAGTCTACTTCCTACCGTCTACTAAAATTACGGCAATCCGATATGGTGTGCGGGTTGTTTGACTTTGGGAGCGGCTGCTTTTTTGGCATCGGCTTCGGCGGCTTCAGCCTTGAGCGTTTCAAGCGACAAACGGGAGGCTTCCTGTTCCGCCTTTTTCTTGTTCGGGCCTTGACCGCGGGCATACGATTTGCCGTTCACGACCACTTCGACAGTAAACACTTTCTGGTGTTCCGGACCTTCTTCACCGACAATCACGTATTCCGGAGAGCAGCGCAATTTGCCCTGGCAAAATTCCAAAAGTTCGCTTTTGTAGTTCACAAAGTCGGTTGCACTGATGATTTCTTGCACGCGTGGGAAATGGAACTTATTCAAAATGGCACGGACTTCTTCGAGACCGCCATCGAGATAGACGGCGCCAAGCACAGCTTCATAGGCATCAGCGAGAATGCTTTCCTTGCCGCGACCGCCCATCTTGGCTTCGGACTTTCCGATTTTCACATATTCGCTCAGGTCCCATTCCTTGGACGATTGGGCGCAGGCGTGTCCCGAGACAATCGCGCTCTTGCGCTTGGAGAGTTCGCCCTCCGGATCGCTCGGATAAGTCCTGTACAGGAATTCCGTCGTAAGCATGTTGAGGACGGAATCGCCGAGGAACTCTAGGCGCTCGTTGTTGCTTGCATACGGGACATCTTTCCCGACGAGGAACGAGCGATGGACGAGTGCATGAGCCAGCAGTTCTGGATCGCGGAATCTGTACCCAAGCTTAGCCTCAAGCCCGTCACCGGACTTCTGGCGAAACCAGAGTTTAAGAATCTTGTGGAGCAGGTTTTGTTCTTCCAACAGAATCTCCTTAATAGTTTAAAATGCAAGATGAAATGTAGTATTTGGTTATTGGTTATTGGTCATTAGTCAATGGTCATTGGTTATTAGCAACAACTACTGACTAATGACTAAAAAAAGAATCCCCGGCGGAACCGGGGACCCAAAGCTCTTTCTTTGCCCAACGGATGCGGGCTAAAGTAAAACTAGATTACTTCTTGTGTGCTTCGAGGAAAGCAACAACGTCAGAAACCTTCTGGAACTTTTCAGCGTCAGAATCGAGGATTTCGACATCGAATTCGTCTTCGAGAGCCATAACGAGTTCAACACGGTCCAAGGAGTCTGCACCGAGGTCATTACCGAATTCAGATTCGGGCTTGACATCTTCAGCCTTGACTTCCAACTTAGCAACGATCACGTCCGTGACCTTCTTGAAAATTTCTTCGTTCATTTTTTTCTCCATGGGAAAAAGTTTTGTCCAAATTTAATAAAATGTTGTTAAGCGTTCAAGCCCCCATCGACACCAATTACCTGTCCGGTAATGTATTTGGCATCGTCGGAGGCCAAAAATGCGACTGCCTTGGCGACATCTTCCGGCTGACCGAGGCGGCCAAGCGGAATCTGGGCGGCATATTTTGCACGAGTTTCTTCACTCATGGCGGCGGTCATGTCCGTATCGATGAATCCCGGAGCGACAGCGTTCACCGTAATGCCGCGAGAACCGAATTCCATGGAGTTGGACTTGGTCATGCCGATCACACCAGCCTTAGCAGCGGCGTAGTTAGCCTGACCTGCCTGAGTTCTGATACCGTTCAAGCTTGCGATATTCACGATGCTGCCTTTGCGGGCGCCCATCATCGTCCTGAGGACGGCTCTGGTGCAAAGGAACGTCGAGCGGAGGTCCGTTGCGATAACGTTATCGAAATCTTCGTCCTTCATGCGAAGTACGAGACCGTCACGGGTGATGCCAGCGTTGTTCACGAGGCAGTCCACGCCACCCAGTGCGTCGATAGCTTGTTTGAAAGCGTCCTTCACAGATTCGGAATTGCTCACGTCGCATGCGAATGTGAACGTCTTAACGCCGAATTCCTTGGCGATAGCTTCTGCCTGTTCCGGACAGCCACCACGGGAAATAAGAACAACGTCAGAGCCGCGAGCAGCGAGTTCTCTTGCAATGGCAAGACCGATACCACGAGATGCACCAGTCACAATAGACTTCGTAGGCATTATAAATTGACCTCCTGTATGACATTAAGTGTCATGGGTGAATACAAATGATTTAAGCTTAGAATAGCCGTCACACCACCGGTGCCAGACGATTCGTCCAAAGCATATTTATTTGTTATTCAAGATAAAAAAAGTTTCAGAAGGATGTTTAGAGTACAGTCAATAGTCATTGGTCATTAGTCTATGCTCTTTGAATAGAATGCAAAAAAAACAAACCTACGTTTCAAACTAACAACTATTGACCATTGACCAAGAACCAAATAAAAAAACGGACCTAGCGTTCACTAGATCCGTCTAATTGCAACTAAAGTCTTAATGCAGACAAAAGCTATGCTTTAGGAGCTTCCTCGGACTTGATTGCAGCGAGGCGAGCGTTGACCTTATTGGCAACGTCGGCTTCGGCATACTTGGCAGCCACTTCAACAGCCTTTTCGATAGCGAGAGCGTCGGAACGGCCGTGAGCGATGATGCCAATGCCATTGAGGCCAAGCAACAAGGCACCACCCGTAGCGCGGTAGTCCCACATTTCGGCAAAGCGCTTGCCAGCCGGAGTGTCGATTGTGCCGAACATTTCCTGGTGCATTTCGAAGAAGCCTTCCAGGAGCTTGAGCACAACGTTACCCGTATAGCCAGAAGTCGCAACAACGTCGGCCTTACCTGCGATGAGGTCGCGACCTTCGATGTTACCCATAAAGTTAACCGGGGCGGACTTGAGGAGCTGGTATGTTTCCTGGAGAACCGCCGGGCCCTTGTGTTCTTCTTCGCCCATGTTCAAGAGGCCAACCTTCGGATTTTCGATTCCGAGGTAAGCTTCGGCGAATGCAGAACCTGCAATGGCAAAGTCAACGAGAGTGGAAGCGCGTTCATCAACATTTGCACCGCCATCGACCAACACAATGCGGCGATCCTTTGTCGGAAGTGCAACCCCGATAGGCGGACGGGAGCACTCGTCGCAAGTCTTACCGAGGATCATGAGGCAGCTAGCCATCATAGCGCCAGAGTTACCGGCACTGACGGAAGCGTCCACAAGACCTTTTTTCTGCAAGGCAACGCAAGTCACCAAGCCAGAATGCTGCTTCTTCTTGACCACCATGACAGGATGTTCATCCATAGCCACAGGATCCTGAGC
>Ga0256407_10000464_pt1 | contig 97093 bp, 95 predicted proteins | sample RumenRJG_04DNA_FD_193489 | JGI IMG/M metagenome (GOLD analysis project Ga0256407, IMG submission 193489) | Bovine rumen microbial communities from Lethbridge, Alberta, Canada - RJG_04 | ecosystem: Host-associated > Mammals > Digestive system > Stomach > Rumen | place: Canada: Alberta... | reverse complement strand
TTGTAAACTGCGACGAAACATGGTGCAGAGTGAAAGTAAAAGGTAAGTACGGTAAGAAATACATCTGGTGCATGGTAAATAAGGAAGCCAAGGTTGCAGTTTACTTCTATGACGATGGAAGTCGTGGTCGCAAGGTGCTTCGTGACTTCCTCGGAAACAACAAGATTGCCGCTCTCCAGTCTGATGGATTCCGCTCGAGCTTGCCTCGCTTGCTACCAACGGGACGCAAGAACTCGCTGACTTTTCGCAGTCATGCAGGTGCTAAAGTATCGGTTATCTACCACACTTTTATCGAGACCTGTAAGATGTGTGGCGTATCCACATTGGAATATTTTAAGGAATTCTTCAAGGCTGCGGTTAAGCGAGTACAGTTCCAAATGTATTTGAGAAATGTCGAGCGTGAGCAGCTTCGATTTAATATCAAGGCAATTATGCAAGGAAGAACAGATTACGAGAATATGTTACCGATGACCATCGGTATTAAAAAACAATAAAGTTTGATTTGATTTAGACGTTTCAGGTGGCGAAAGCTGCCCTAAACGGTTGTTTTTATACCTGGACGTCAAAATTGACAGTTTACATTTTCATCGTAGATTTGATTTCCCCTAATCTTTCGTTGTACATTATTTATATATTAGCTTATATTTCTATCGAAAAGAATTGGTAAAAGTTATTGCAAAGAAAAAAATGAGTGTTTTTAAAGACAAATGCCTGTTAATAACAGGCGGTACTGGAAGCTTCGGCAACGCAGTGTTGAACCGATTCCTGAGAACTGATATCGGGGAGATTCGTATCTTCTCGCGTGATGAAAAGAAGCAGGACGATATGCGTCACGACTTCCAGGCTCGTATGCCAGAGGTGGCCAACAAAATTAAGTTCTACATTGGTGACGTGCGCAACAAGAGCACGTTGAAGTACGCCATGAAGGGTGTGGATTATGTGTTCCATGCTGCGGCCCTGAAGCAGGTGCCCAGCTGCGAATTCTTCCCGATGGAGGCGGTAAAGACAAACGTGATAGGTACTGATAACGTGCTTGATTCAGCTATTGATGCTGGAGTTAAGTGCGTGATTTGCCTCTCTACAGATAAGGCGGCTTATCCTATCAATGCTATGGGTATCACCAAGGCCATTGAAGAGAAGATCGCTGTTGCTAAGAGCCGTCTGAGTGGTGACACCAAAATATGCTGCACACGTTATGGTAACGTGATGTGTAGCCGTGGTAGTGTTATTCCTCTCTGGATTGATCAGATTCGTAAAGGTAATCCTATTACTCTGACAGAACCGAAGATGACGCGCTTTATCATGAGTTTGGAAGAGGCAGTGGATCTTGTGCTCTTCGCTTTTGAGAATGGTAAGAATGGAGATATTCTGGTGCAGAAGGCTCCGGCTTGTACAATTCAAACCCAGGCAGAGGCTGTATGCGAATTGTTTGGTGGCAAGAAGGAGGAAATCAAAGTAATTGGTATTCGCCATGGTGAAAAGATGTATGAGACACTGCTGACAAAGGAAGAATGTGCCAAAGCTGAAGATATGGGTAACTTCTATCGCGTACCGGCTGACAACCGTGATTTGAACTACGATAAGTATTTCAAAGAAGGAGATACCAAGCGTGCTACCATTGAAGAATTCAACAGTGATAACACGCGGCGTTTAAATCTGGAGGAAACTAAGGCGAAGATTGCTTCTTTGGAGTACATCCAGAATGAGTTGAATGGTATTCCTAATATTGTGAAGTAATGCGGATTCTTGTTACAGGAGCCAAAGGGTTTGTTGGAAAGAACCTTTGTTGCGCACTAAGGAATATCAAGGATGGGAAAGATAAAACCCGCCCGAACTTGCAGATTAGCGAAGTCTGGGAGTATGACATTGATTCTGTTTATGAGCAACTTCAGGATTGGTGCCAGAAAGCGGACTTCGTTTTCAATTTAGCAGGTGTGAACAGGCCAAAGGATGCCTCAGAGTTTATGGAGGGAAACTTCGGGTTTGCTTCGACCTTGCTAGATACGCTGAAGAAGTTTGGCAATAAGTGTCCCGTCATGTTGTCTTCGAGCCAGCAAGCTTCTCTCAAAGGAAGATTCGGTGATTCTGAATATGGTCGTTCCAAAAAAGCAGGGGAAGACCTTTTCCTGCAATACCAAGAAGAGACTGGGGCAAAGGTGTTGATATATCGTTTTCCGAATTTGTTTGGTAAGTGGTGTCGGCCAAACTATAATTCGGCAGTGGCTACATTCTGCAATAATATTGCGAATGATCTGCCCATTCTGGTAAATGATCCGAGTGTGGAGTTGGAACTTCTTTATATCGATGATTTGGTGGAGGAGATGCTAAATGCCCTTGAGGGGAAAGAGCATCGATGCGAGTTCAACGGTTTAGAGGTGGTTCCCACCTCAGACCATCAAAGGTCTGGCTTGGGTAGATATTGCTACTGCCCTGTGACGCATAAGGTGACGCTGGGTAGGATCGTGGAACTGCTTCATGAGTTTGCAGAACAGCCCAAGACCCTGATGATTCCTGAGATCCCAGAGGGCTCATTTGAGAAAAAGCTGTACTCTACTTATTTGTCGTATCTGCCGAAGGAGAAGGTGGCTTTTCCGTTAAAAATGAATGTGGATGATCGTGGGTCATTTACAGAATTAGTACATACTTTGAATGCAGGGCAGGTAAGCATCAACATTTCAAAGCCTGGCATAACAAAAGGACAACACTGGCATAATACAAAGTGGGAATTCTTTATCGTTGTAGCAGGTCATGGACTTATCCAAGAGCGTAAAATCGGCTCTGATGAAGTGATAGAGTTTGAGGTAAGTGGTGATAACATCCAATGCATCCACATGCTGCCAGGATATACTCATAACATCATTAACTTAAGTGAAACAGAGAATCTCGTGACAGTGATGTATTGTAACGAGATCTTTAATCCAAATAAACCGGATACATATTATGAAACAGTTTAAGAATAACGGAAAGCTGAAGCTTTTGATCATTGTGGGTACACGCCCAGAGATTATCAGATTGGCAGCAGTAATAAATAAATGTCGAAAGTATTTTGACTGCCTATTGGCACATACTGGCCAGAACTACGACTATAACCTGAATGGGGTGTTCTTCAAAGATTTGAAATTGAAGGATCCCGACATCTATATGGAAGCTGTGGGGGATGACCTAGGGGCAACGATGGGTAACATCATCGACAAGAGTTATAAAGTGATGGTGGAAACCAAACCTGATGCAGTATTGGTGTTAGGTGATACTAACAGTTGTCTGAGCGTGATTGGTGCCAAGCGCCTGCATATCCCCATCTTCCACATGGAGGCAGGTAACCGTTGCAAGGACGAGTGTCTGCCTGAGGAGACGAACCGTCGCATCGTGGATATCATCTCTGATGTGAATATGGCATATAGCGAACATGCCCGTAGATATTTGGCTGATTGTGGATTGCCGAAGGAGCGTACTTATGTAACAGGTTCACCTATGGCAGAGGTACTGCATCAGAACCTTGTTGAGATTGAAGCTTCTGATATTCACAAGCGTCTGGGATTGGAGAAGGGAAAGTACATCCTATTGAGTGCCCATCGTGAAGAGAATATCGATACTGAGAAGAACTTTATGAGTCTTTTCACAGCGATCAATAAGATGGCTGAGAAATACGACATGCCAATATTGTATAGTTGCCATCCTCGTAGTCGCAAAAGACTGGAGGCTTCTGGTTTTGTTCTCGATAAGCGTGTCATCCAGCATGAGCCTCTTGGATTTCATGACTACAACTGTCTTCAGATGAATGCTTTTGCTGTAGTGAGTGATTCAGGTACACTTCCAGAGGAAAGTAGTTTCTTTACGAGTGTCGGTCACCCCTTTCCTGCTATTTGTATTCGTACATCAACTGAGCGTCCAGAGGCCTTAGACAAGGCTTGCTTCTTCATTGCAGGTATTGATGAGCTTAGTCTTCTCCAAGCAGTGAATACAGCAGTAACCATGAATCAGAATGATGACTATGGCATCCCTGTACCCGATTACATCGAAGAGAACGTTTCAACGAAAGTGGTGAAGATCATACAATCTTACACAGGTATAGTAAATCGTATGGTATGGCGAAAGGAGATTTGAATCCCTGCATTAATGCCATCCCATATCAAGGGACTCTAAAGGTTTGGGGAAAGTGAATCTGATTTTTCTTACTCTTGCTCGAATAGAGGATATTGAGCAACGTGGTATTTATCCCGACTTGATGCGGAAATTCAGAGATGAGGGTCATCAAGTGTATATTGTATGCCCGTGTGAACGAAGATTAGGCTTAAATACTTCGTTGGTGAAGTCGCATGGCGTGCACATTTTAAATGTTAAGACTCTCAATATTCAGAAAACAAATATCATAGAGAAGGGTATCGGCACCTTGTTGTTGGAAACTCAATTTAAGGCTGCTATCATAAAGCATTTGAAAGGTGTGAAGTTTGACTTGATCACATATTCCACACCCCCTATTACGTTTACGAATGTAGTGAAGTTTCTGAAAAAGCAGAATCCACAAGCCATTTCTTATCTGCAGCTAAAAGATATCTTCCCTCAGAATGCGGTGGATCTCGGACTGTTTGGTGAAAAGAGCCTGTTTAATAGGTATTTCCGTCGAAAAGAAACTTCACTCTATAAGGTGTCAGATTATATTGGTTGCATGAGTCCTGCAAATGTAAAGTTTGTGTTGGACCATAACCCTGAAGTGGATTCAAATCGTGTGGAAATAGCACCGAATTCGATAGAGTTAAAGGAGGTTCACATAGAGGAGGAACAAGAGAAGGCAGATAGGCTTTATATCAGGAAGAAGTATTTCCTGCCGATTAACAAACCGATTTTTATCTATGGAGGAAATCTGGGCAAACCACAGGGGATCGATTATCTGATTAAATGCTTGAATGCTGTGAAGAATCGGCATGACTGTTACTTTGTTGTGGTCGGTTCTGGTACAGAGTATGAGATGTTGAATGCATGGTATCAAGCTGCAGAAGACTCCACAACCGATTTGGCAGTGAAAGTAATGCGAGGATTGCCGAAGGAGGATTATGATTTGTTGGTGAAGTATTGTGATGTGGGGCTGATCTTCTTAGATCATCGTTTTACTATTCCTAATTATCCTTCACGTCTTTTGAGCTATTTGGAGAATAAAATGCCAGTGGTCTGTGCGACTGATGTCAATACTGATATCGGCAATATCGCAGAAGAAAACGGCTATGGCTATTGGTGCGAGAGTATGAACCCCGAAAATTTCGTGGCCTTAGTCGAAAAAATGTTGCAGTCTGATATTAAACAGATGGGTGATAAAGGCTATCAGTTCCTTCGTCAGAATTACTTGGTTGAGCATACCTATCAGGCAATAATGAGACATTTTCAGCATGTATAAGTTTTTTTTTAAGAGATTTCTTGATTTCTGGATAGCATTGGCTGCTTTGATTTGCATCAGCCCAATCCTATTGGTAGTAACTATATGGCTACACTTTGCTAACAAGGGGGCTGGAGCCTTTTTTTTTCAGGAGCGTCCAGGAAAAGATGGCAAGATATTCAAGGTCATTAAGTACAAGACCATGACAGACGAGCGTGATGCTAATGGTGAGCTGTTACCTGATGAGGCTCGTTTGACCAAGGTAGGCAAGTTTGTGCGTTCGACTTCCATTGACGAACTGCCTCAACTCTTCAATGTGCTGAAGGGTGATATGGCCTTGATCGGTCCTAGACCATTGTTGGTGCAGTATTTGCCATTATATTCTCCAGAGCAAGCTCGTCGTCATGAAGTCCGCCCAGGAATCTCTGGTTGGGCTCAATGTCATGGTCGTAACGCCATATCTTGGACGGAAAAATTTAAACTCGATGTTTGGTATGTAGATCACGTAAGTCTTGCCACAGATTTAAAAGTGATTTGGATAACCATTATGAAAGTATTAAAACGTTCTGACATTAATAAAGATGGTCAGGCAACTATGGAAGCATTTAATGGACATAATTAGGAAAGTATGAAAGATATTGCAATTTATGGGGCAGGCGGATTGGGTAGAGAGGTAGCTTGTCTGATTAAGATGATAAATGATAGTCAGGATATCCCAGAATGGAACTTTATTGGATTCTTTGATGACAATCAATCATTAAAAGGAGCTTCTAACGAATATGGTAAAATACTTGGTGATATGGACTTGCTAAACTCTTGGAAAGCCCCCCTATCCATAGCGATAGCAATAGGCAATCCCTGTACGGTGAAGAAAGTCGTGTCTAACATTGTCAACTTTAATATAGAATTCCCAAATCTTATTGCACCAAATACTATATTCTTGGATAAAAAAAATATTAAGTTTGGTAGAGGAAACATTATATGCGTGGGATGTTCTTTCTCTTGTAATGTTATAGTTGGCGATTTCAATATATTTAATGCGTTTATATCAGTAGGGCATGACGCATCCTTTGGGAATTATAATTCTATGATGCCTGCTGTTCGTATTTCTGGAGAAGTTGAAATTGGTGAAGAAAACTTTATTGGTTGTGCCGCAGTTGTTCTTCAACAAATTAGGATTGGTAAAAACACAACTATTGGTGCAAACAGCACTGTCATGAGAAAGACAAAAGATGGGAATACTTATTTAGGTAATCCTGCTACGAAAGTAAAATATTAATTATATAAGTATATAATCCAAAAATGAAAGCATTAATACTTAATAGTGGCCTCGGCCATAGAATGGGTGTTATTACTAAGGAACACCCAAAGTGTATGACAGAGATATCTCATCGCAATACTATCTTGAGCAGACAACTCAGACAGTTGGTGAGCTTTGGGGTAGAAGAGGTTGTGATGACAACCGGTTATTACGACAAAGTGCTGGTGGATTATTGCAATGCATTACATTTGCCTCTCAGATATACTTTTGTCAACAATCCAATTTATGACAAGACCAACTATATCTATAGCATCTATTGTGCTAAGGAACAGCTAAAGGACGATGACATCATTTTGATGCATGGTGACTTGGTGTTTGAGAGTTTAGTAATGGAGGCTGTGGTTAACAGCGAGGTGAGTTGCATGGCTGTTAGCAGTACATTGCCTCTGCCAGAAAAGGACTTTAAGGCAGTTATTAAAGATAATAAGATTGAGAAGGTTGGCATTGAATTCTTTGACAATGCCATGGCAGCTCAGCCATTATATAAGATTCTAGAAGAAGACTGGCTTATATGGTTGGCTAATATTGAGAAGTTCTGTGAGTCAGATAATCGCAATTGCTATGCAGAGAATGCTTTCAATGAGGTTTCTGACAAGTGCAAGATCTATCCTTGTGATGTAAAGGATATGCTTTGTGCGGAAATTGATACGCCTGAGGATTTGGAGGTGGTAAGCAAAAAGCTCGCTGAAGTCAATGAGCGCACAGTCTATATGTGTTTTAGTACCGAGTATATTCACTCTGGTCATGTAGCTATCATTAACAAGGCTCGTCGTTTAGGCAGATTGATTATTGGTATTCTGAGTGATGAAGCCGTAGCCAGTTATAAGCGCTACCCATTGATACCATTTGATGAACGCAAGGCGCTGTTTGAAAATTTGGCGGGTGTTGAGCGAGTTGTTGAACAGAAATCTCTTTCTTACAAGGAGAACCTTGAAGCTATCAAACCAGATTATGTCGTTCATGGTGATGACTGGAAGGAAGGTTTCCAGAAACCTATCCGTCAGGAAGTGTGCGATGTGTTGGCAGGATATGGTGGTAAACTTGTAGAATATCCTTATAGTGATAATCCCAAGTACAAGGAGCTGGATGCCAATCATCGCTCCGAGGCCTCTATGCCTGATATTCGCAGAGGACGCTTGCGCAAACTCATCAATATGAAAGGCTTGGTAACAGCAATGGAAGCTCATAGCGGTATTACCGGTTTAATTGTTGAGAATACAAAAGTGCTTCAGGATGGTAAAACCTATCAGTTTGATGCTATGTGGGTATCATCTCTTTGCGACTCAACTGCCAAAGGTAAGCCTGATATTGAGCTGGTTGATATGACTTCAAGATTCCGTACTATTGATGATATCATGGAGGTAACCACTAAGCCAATCATCTTTGATGGTGATACAGGCGGTTTGACAGAGCACTTTGTTTATACTGTTCGCTCTCTAGAGCGTATGGGAGTAAGCATGGTGATTATCGAGGATAAGACAGGTTTGAAGAAAAACAGTCTCTTTGGCACTGAGGTAAAACAGACTCAGGCCTCAATTCCTGACTTCTGCGAGAAGATCAAGGCTGGAAAAAAAGCTCAGAAAACCAAGGAATTTATGATCTGTGCGCGCATAGAGTCTCTGATTCTGGAACAGGGTATGGATGATGCATTGGAGCGTGCATTTGCATTCAGCGAAGCTGGAGCTGATGCCATTATGATACACTCTCGTAAGAAGGATCCCGCTGAGATCTTTGAGTTTGTCCAGAAGTTCCGTGAGAAGAATAGTACAACTCCTATAGTAGTGGTACCTACATCATTCAATACAGTAACTGAGGCAGAATTCAAAGAGCGTGGTGTCAATGTGGTAATCTATGCTAACCAATTGACTCGTACTGGCTTCCCTGCTATGCAGGATGCAGCTCGCACTATTCTTGAGAATCATCGTGCCAAAGAGTGCGATGACAAGTGTATGTCAATTAAAGAAATTATTACCCTTATCCCTGAACAATAATGATACGTCCAGAATATTTCATAGAAAAATTAAGAGAGAATGGTATTGACTGCTTTACAGGCGTACCAGATAGTCTCATGAAGAATATTTGTGCTTATATCACTGACCATTGTGATGCGCAGCATAACATCATTACAGCTAATGAAGGCGCAGCTGTAGGCCTTGCAGCAGGCCATTATCTGGCTACAGGACAGCCTGCCTGTGTGTATATGCAGAACAGTGGAGAAGGTAATATCATTAACCCATTGGCATCACTGACTGATCCGGAGGTATATAATATCCCAGTTTTGTTGTTGATAGGATGGCGTGGCAGACCAGGTGTACATGATGAACCCCAGCATGTAAAGCAAGGCAAGGTTACTACAGGTTTGCTCAATACCATGGGTATTAACTTTGATGTGTTGAGCAAGGATGAAGATAAGGCTGAAAAGCAGATTGCTAAGGCAGTCAATGCATTGAATCGTAAAGAGGTGTATGCTTTGGTGATTGAAAAGGATACCTTCGATGCCTATACGCTTCAGAATGTTGAGAAAAATGATCTCGCAATGGGTCGTGAAGAAGCTATTCAGACAGTTGCAGCAGCATTAGGCGATAAGGATTGTATAGTATCTACAACAGGTATGATATCTCGTGAGCTCTTTGAGTATCGCACAGCAATGAACGAAGGACATGAGCGTGACTTCTTAACAGTAGGCTCTATGGGCCATGCTTCGCAGATAGCTCTTGGTATTGCTATGGAGAAGCAAGATCGCAAAGTCTGGTGCTTTGATGGAGATGGTGCAACCATTATGCACATGGGTTCAATGGCTATTGTAGCCCAAAAAGCCCCAAAGAATTACATTCATGTAGTTTTTAACAATGGTGCTCATGATTCAGTAGGTGGCCAGCCTACTGTAGGATTAAATATAGACCTTCCTCGCGTTGCTCGTGCAGTAGGTTATCCCCATACCTATAGTGTAAGTACTAAAAAGGATCTTCAGGAAATCCTAAAGGAAATCCAGAAGCAGGAAGGTTTAACCCTTTTGGAAGTCAAGGTTAAGAAAGGAAACAGAAAGGACCTTGGTAGACCCACAACCACTCCAATTGAAAACAAAGAAGCCCTTATGGACTTTCTTTCAAAATGAGCGTTATGCAGAATATTATTAAAGGCATAGATCATCTTTCTGTTATTCTTCAGGAGATTGGATGCAAGAAGTTGTTCCTGGTTATAGACTCTTCTTATCCATTCTTGAATATCAAGGATACAATAGAAGCACTGCCAGTAGCTGAGAAGGTGAAGTTCTCCGACTTTACTCCCAATCCTCTGTATGAACAGGTATGCAAAGGCATAGAGTTGCTTAAGTCTTCTCAATGCGATACAATTCTTGCAGTAGGTGGTGGTAGTGCTATTGATGTGGCCAAATGCATCAAGTTATCAGTATTGGCTAAAGAAGGCAATGATGCAATAATTCCTCCTGTGGTCAATACAAGGGTTGAATGTGATGGATCAAAGCTACCCTTCATTGCTATACCAACTACTGCTGGCACTGGTAGTGAGTCAACTCATAATGCAGTAATGTATTACGAGAGCGCCAAACAGACAGTAACAAATGACGGGGTCCTTCCTGATTATGCTATTTTGGAGCCATCTGTACTAAAGACACTTCCATTATATCAGAAGAAGTGCACGATGATGGATGCTTTATGCCAAGGCATAGAATCATGGTGGTCTGTCAATTCAACAGAAGAAAGCTATGACTATAGTCGTAAATGTATAGAACTCATCATGGCCAACTGGCGTAAATACATCTTTGAGAATGCTGATGAGGCGGCAGCTAATATCATGTTGGGTGCCAACTATGGTGGTAGAGCCATCAATATTACAGCCACTACAGCTGCTCATGCTATGAGCTATAAAATTACTTCACTCTATGGATTGCCTCATGGTCATGCAGTAGCTATATGTTTACCAGAAGTGTGGCAGTTTATGGTTGATAATATGGATAAGATAATTGATAAGAGAGGACAAGAGTATTTAAATCATATTTTTAATGAGATTGCAAGATCAATGGGTTGTAAAACTGATAATGATGCAATTGCTAAATTCCGTAATATGATGGTAGAGTTGGAACTTAAAAAACCAGTATCCCCAAAACTGGAAATGGATTTGAGTATTCTGTCATCTTCGGTTAATCCTATAAGGTTAAAAAATAATCCAGTATATCTTGATGAAAATGTCTTGTTCTCAATATATGAAAAAATAATTCGATAGGTATGAAGCATGTTATGATGACAAAGTTAGATGATGAAACCAGACTTTTAATCAGGACCAAGTTGTTGGATATATTGAGTTTCGTCATTTCAGTATGTGAAGAAAATAATATTAGATATTTCCTGTCATATGGCTCTTGTCTAGGAGCTGTCCGCCACAAAGGAATGATACCTTGGGATTTTGATATAGATGTGTGCATGCCAAGACCTGATTGGGTTAAATTTGTAGATATCTGTAGGAAACGTGACATGGGACGTTTCGAGTTATATACTCCAGAAGATACTCCCGGCTATTTAGAACATTATGCACGAGTAGGTGATAAGCAAACGACCAAACTCATTTCTATTTATATGCCATGTGTGATGGGGTTGTATGTTGATATTCATCCTATTGATGGCGCACAAAAACGATCTGTTGCAAAAAGAAGATACAGATTGTTTCGAATCTTAGAAATTGTTCATCATTTATCAAATTCTACCTTTCCTATTTCAGAGAGATGGAAAATGGTAAAAAGTGGGGAATTCTTTTTAGCCTTGGGCCTTTCCGTATTATACTTAAATAAGAAAATGTTTAGTAGTGTAAGTTTGAAATTAATGCATAGGATAATGGAGAAAGATTCCTTCGATGATGTGGGTCTTGCAGTATCTTATCTTGGTGTTTATGGTTATAAAAATATTTTTCCTGCAAAATGGGTAAAAGAAACGATTAAAATGGAGTTTGATGGTTTGATAGTCAATGTTCCACGTGATTTTGATAACTATTTAAAAAATTATTATGGAGATTATATGACACCTCCTCCTATTGAGAAACGTGACGATAGACATGTTGTTGATTATCTGAACCTTTCAGAGAGAGTGGCAATTGAAAATATAATAAATAATTATTAAATAATATGGAAATTAAAGAGTTTATTGAATGTTTTGCTGATCAGTTTGATGATACTGATGTAAGTGTATTGAGTGCTGAAACTAAGTTTAAGGAGTTGGATGAGTGGTCATCGTTGGCAGCTCTTAGTGTAATTGCTATGGTTGATGAAGAGTATGATGTCACAATAAAGGGTGATGATATACGTGGCTCAGAGACCATTCAGGATTTGTTTAATATTGTTGAAAGTAGAGTTTGATGACTGAGTATAATCCATATTCGCTAAAGGGAAAAACTATTTTAGTGACGGGAGCATCATCTGGCATAGGTAAGGCAACTGCCATTGAATGCGCGAAGTTAGGTGCAAATGTTATCATAACTGGGCGTAATCAGGAACGGTTAGACGATACCATGTACAGTTTAGTCTCTTCAGGAGTTCAAAGTCACTATTCTTATGTTGCTGATTTAACAAAAGCTGAAGGTGTTGATAGTTTGGTAAACCAGTTGCTACCTGTAGATGGTGTGTCGGATAATGCAGGGCTCTCTGTTGGTAATAAGCCTATCAAGTTTATCAAGGAAGAAGAGATTGCACTTGTTATGAATACAAACACTTTTTCGCATGTATATTTGGCAAAACTGCTTTTCAAAAAGAAGTTGCTGAATAAGAATGCTTCATATGTGTTTACCGCTTCAATAGGAGGTAATTCTAGTCATGTAACAGGCCAGGCATTATATGGTATGTCTAAGAGCGCACTTGATTCGTTCATGAAGTATTGCGCGATTGAGTTCGCGGGTCGTGGTATAAGGAGTAATAGTGTATGCCCAGGTATGATAGAGACGCCTCTGATTCATCAGGATACATTAACAGAAGAGGATAAAGCCGAGGATATTAAGTCATATCTTTTAAAGAGGTATGGCAGACCAGAAGAAGTTGCTCGAGTTAGTGCTTTCTTACTATCTGATGCTTCATCTTTTATTACAGGCACTTCCATTGTTGTAGATGGTGGTTATTCAGTAAATCATTAAGTCATGGCTTTTTTAGAGATTAAGAACGTAGCATTAAAGGGTATCGCAGTTTGTGCCCCTAAAAATATTGAAGACAACCTCACTATACCTGTTTTTAACGAAGGTGAGGCAGAACGTGTAATTGCTCAAACTGGTATTAAACAGAAACATGTTGTTGAGAATGGTGATACATTAGCTTCTGACATGTGTCTGGCTGCGGCTGAAAAACTGATTGCAGATCTGGGATGGGAGAAAGACTCTATTGAAGCATTGTGTTTTGTATCGTTGTCGCCTGATTACTTAGAACCGCCTACTGCTTGTATACTACAAGATTGGTTGGGGCTTCCGGAAAGTTGTATGACTGTAGATATTAACCAAGGATGCTCTGGATGGCTTAATGGATTAGCGACTCTTTGTTCATTAGTTATGACAGGTAGTATTAAACGTGCAATTTTGCTTAATGGTGATACATCATCGCTACTAAATTCTCCTTATGACAAAGAAGCCAGACCTCTATTTGGAGATGCAGGAGCTGCTACTGCGTTAGAATATGATAATAATGCAAAAAGAATCCTATTTAATTTTGGAACAAGGGGAAAAGAATTCAATGCGATTATGAGAAAGGATGGAGGTTTGAGGAATCCTGTAACAGAAGAGTCTTTGAAATATAAAGAATTGGCGCCCCATATTGTTCGTCGTGATTTAGATGCAATTATGGATGGGATGGGCGTTTTCGCCTTTGGAATGTCAACGGCACCAAAGAGTGTAAAAGCATTATGCGAACACTATTCTATAGATTTAGAGGGTATAGACTATTTCCTAATGCATCAGGCCAACCATTATATGAACGAGAAAATCAGAAAGAAACTGAAAATATCTGAAGAAAGAACGCCTTATAGTTTGGATGAATATGGAAATACAAGTAGTGCGTCTATACCAGTGACTATTCTTTCTAGATGCCGCGATGCTTTTGTTTCTAAAGATTTGAAAATACTAGCAACAGCATTTGGGGTAGGATTGGCATGGGGAAGTGTTTATTTTGAAACAAATAAAATAGTATGTCCAGAAATAGTATTAATTTAATTTTATAAGACAATGAGTAATTTGGAAAAGTACAACAAAGCATTCTGCGACACATTGCAGATTGAAGAGAAACAATTAAAAGGTTTACAATATCAGGGCACAGAGCTATGGGATTCCGTGGGGCATATGTCACTGATGGCTGAATTGGAAGATGCTTTTGATATAATGATGGAAACCGATGATATAGTAGATTTTTCATCATATGAGAAAGGCATGGAAATTCTTAAAAAGTATGATATAGTGTTTTAAGATATGCCCAACAAAACGGTTTTTATCTCAGGATGTAACAGGGGTATAGGATTGGCCATGATTAATAAGTTTGCAAAGAATGGCTATGATATCATTACCTGCAACAGAGCGCAAAGTGATGAATTCGATGCTTTATGCAATAGTCTATCTGAGCAATATGGGGTCAGTGTAACTCAATATTATGCCGATTTATCAGACGAACAAAGTATCAAAACATGTATATCCCAGTTATTAAAAGCTAAGCCTAAGATTGATGTTATGATTAATAATGCCGGGGTTGTTGATAAAGGATTGCTCCAAATGGCCTCTATGCAGAGGATTAAGGATGTTTTCCAAATCAACTTCTTTGCACATGTGCAATTAATTCAGGGAATATCTAGGTTGATGATGCGTCAGAAATCAGGTGTTATTATTAATATGGCTTCAATCGGTGGTATAGACGCTTATCCCGCTTATGTCAGCTATGGTTGCAGTAAGGCTGCTGTAATCTATTTAACTAAGACATTAGCCCAGGAGTTTGCCCCCTATGGAATACGCGTTAATGCATTAGCCCCCAGCATGGTAAAAACTCGTATGCAGGAGCAAATGGGGGAGGAAGCTAATGAAGAAATCATGCGCAGAACTGCATTGAAACGTAACGCAGAGCCTGAAGAAATAGCAGATTTGGCACTCTTTGTGGCATCAGAGCAGTCTTCTTTTATTACTGGACAGATTATCAGAATTGACGGAGGGTTAAATTAAGCTTATGAATACAGAAGATATTAAAATTCTTGCAAAAGACTTAAGGCGTGAAATTATAGAGTCTTCTTATGCTACAGGGAAGGTTGGCGTACATATAGGACCTGCTCTTTCTGTGGCAGATTATCTCGCTTATTTATATGGTGGCCAGATGAATGTTTCCCCAGAAGCAACATTCTCTGATAATCGGGATCGTTTTATACTTAGTAAGGGCCATGCTTATACGGCTTTGTATTCCATCCTAAGTTTGAGGGGATTTTTCTCTCAAGAGGAGTATCGCAATAATTTTATGACTGATGGTGGCCTATATCCTGCCCATCCAATTAAGCAGTTAGAAAAGGGAATAGAATGTTCAAGCGGTAGTCTTGGCATGGGGCTTTCGTTTGCAGTGGGTAAAGCTATAGCGGCTAAGAAGAAAGGCTTATCATATAAGACGTATGTTGTGATGGGCGATGGTGAATGCAATGAGGGAAGCACTTTTGAGGCATTTGCATCAGCTGCTCAGTTTAAGCTTGATAATTTGATAGTCTTTATCGATCATAATGGTTATCAGCAGGACGGGACTACGCAAGATATTATGAATATACCATTTGCTGAAATATTAAGTTCTCTTGGATGGGATGCAGTAGAGATTGATGGTAATGATGTTGATGCTATTGATACAGCCTTTAAGAATCGTAAAGAGGGTACGGGTAAACCTTTTGCAATTATAGGTAAAACTATCAAAGGTAAAGGCATTTCATTTATGGAGGGAATTAATAGTTGGCATCATGCCTCTATGAATGAGGAACAGTATAATCAGGCAATGGATGAACTAAAATAGGATACGACTATGATTGAGATACAAAGAGCAAAAATGAGAATGTGGTCGATGCTGGGTAAGCGTGGCACATTTGGTACAGCTTTAACAGAATTAGCTCCAGAATATGACAATCTGATGGCTATTTCTGCCGATTTCTCCCGTTCTTCGGGTTTAGAGCGCTATAGTCATACCTATTCGGACAAATTCCTGAATGTTGGTATTGCAGAACAAAATCTTATTGGAATTGCATCAGGTCTGGCAAGTGAGGGCTATAATGTATTTGCAACATCTTTTGCTTCTTTTATTACAACACGAAGCTATGAGATGGTTAAGATACACTGCGGCTACATGAAGCATAATATTAAAGTAATAGGTTTGGCTTCTGGTTTCGGTGTTCAGCAGCAAGGTAATACACACTATGGCCTGGACGATCTCTGCTTAATGAGAGCCATTCCTAATCTCACCATTATTTCTCCTGCTGATTCAACAGAGGTAGTAAAGGCTACTCAGGCATTGCTTGAGTTTGAAGGACCTGCTTATTTAAGGCTCTGTGGCGAAGCTGGTGACCCTATGGTATATAAAGAGGATTACGATTTTGAGATAGGTAAGGCTATTACTCTTCGAGAGGGAGCAGACGTTACGATTGTGGCAACAGGTACTATGGTATATCAGTCATTGCAGGCAGCTAAGATACTTTCTGATGAAGGCATAGAATGTACCGTTATCAATATGCATACCATTAAACCTATTGATACGGATGTTATAGATAAATATTGTCATAAGTGTAAACTTGTTATCACGGCTGAAGAAGGATTTATATCTGGAGGTCTTGGTGCTGCTGTTTCTGATGCAATTGCTAAAAACGGTAATATTTTACCTCCGATGGAGATTGTTGGCCTGACAGATTTTCCACATGCAGGAAGCTATAAATATATGTTGGATCAGACAGGTCTCGATGCTGCTCATATCGCTGACCGTATAAAGACAAGATTGAATACGCTTTAATGGATATTTTTCAATACAATAACATATTGGTTTACAGGAGTGTATATGCTCCTGTAAGCTCCAATATGTTTGTGTTGATTTCAAGAAAAGAGGCTGTGGTCTTTGATCCTAATGAGAATGAAGAACTATTGACTCTTTTTGACGAGAAAAGTGTTGAACGCGTACATATATTACTAACACATGGCCATTATGATCATATCAGCGGCGTGTTATGGCTAAAAGAGCATACACAGGCAGATGTGTATTGTCAGAAAAGATGTGCAGATAGATTGGCTAATAGTAAACGTCCTATTTCAAGGCTTGTAGCAATCATTTTAGCAGAGCAAGATAGGAAAGATGGTGGGCATAGATATCAGGATTTTAAGGATTCTTATAAGCCTTTTACTATTTCAGAAGATTTAACCTTTGATAGGACAGATTTGTTAAAAATCGGAGAATATGAAATAAAGGTGACTTCAACGCCAGGTCACAGTGAAGGAAGTGCGTGTTATGAAATAAACGATAAATTGGTATTCACTGGAGATACACTTTTACAAGATGTTCCTGTGATAACTAGATTTCCTGGGGGTAATAAAGAAGATTACGAGAAGATAGCATTACCATACCTTCAGTCATTGGATAAGAATTTGATAGTGATGCCAGGGCATGGAGATCCATTTGTCCTGAGTGAAACTAATAATATGTAAGATGTTTTTTGATTTAAATAAATACGCAGAGAATATTGCGGTAGAGACAGAGCATGGGTTGAAGATTACATACGCAGAGTTGGAGAAGAATTCTATGTATGTAACTGCTAATATGGAGCCTCGGAAGTTGACGTTCTGTCTTTGCGAGAATACGATAGGCTCATTCGTCGGGTATGTAGGATTAATGAATACCAATATGCCAACGGTGCTACTTGATGGTTCGAAGGATATGGGAATTATCGTATCATTGATTGAGTATTATAAACCTCAGTATCTTTGGATGCCTACGAATAGGTATGGAGAACTGCACATGGGTGTTCCTGTTAAGGAGTATATTGATTATATGCTAGTTGAGCTAAGCAATCAATCATTCGAGATTCATCCTGATGTATTACTATGTCTGACAACTTCTGGAACTACAGGGAGCCCTAAGCTAGTAAAGTTGACCGAGAATAATCTGAAGAGTAATGCAGAGGCGATAGCAGAGTACCTGAAGATTACTTCATCAGAGCGCGCTATTACATCCTTGCCAATGTATTACAGTTTTGGTATGTCGGTGATTAATAGTCATTTGATTAAAGGTGCTACATTGCTCTTAACAGATAAGGCTGTCATTCAGCGAGAATTCTTGAACTTCCTGAAAGAAGGTAAGGCTACATCAATAGCTGGCGTTCCTTATACTTACGAAATGCTTCGTAGGCTCCGCTTTATGCGTATGGATTTGCCAGAATTGAAGACTATGATTCAAGCAGGTGGTAAACTGAATGCCAATATCGCCAAGGAGTATATCGAGGACGCACAGCTGAAAGGAAAAGAGTTTATCGTGATGTATGGACAGACTGAAGCAGCCCCTCGCATGAGCTATTTGCCTTTTGAAAAAGGGCTGGAGAAATATGCGAGTATCGGAATCGCCATTCCAGGGGGTAAACTCTCTGTTCGTGATGTGAATGATCAGGAGATAACAACGCCTGATGTTGATGGGGAACTGATCTATGAAGGTCCGAATGTATGCATGGGCTATGCAGAGTGTATTGCAGATTTGGCTAAAGGCGATGAGAATCATGGCATTCTGCATACAGGAGATGTGGCTCGCTTTGACAGTGATGGCTTCTTCTATATCACGGGCCGCATGAAACGATTTGTAAAGGTTTGGGGTAATCGCTGTAATTTGGATGCAACTGAGCAACTGGTGAAGTCTATAACAACATCATGTGCTTGTGTTGGTGTAGATGATAAGATTACCGTATTTGTTACTCAAGATGGTCTTGATACCCAAATCAAAGAATATCTTGTTGAAAAGACAGGATTAAACACAAGAGCATTTGAAGTCAAGGTGATAGATACTATTCCAACTTTGCCTTCTGGAAAGCTTGATTATCAATTAATGCAAACAATGATATAATATATGGAATTAGAGGAATTATTGAATCTTGCCCCATACTCAATAGGGAAGGAAGATAAGCATGCGATGCTTGATGAATATTTGGTAAATCTAACCAAATACCATTATGAGCATAGCGAGGCATATAAGAAGATGCTGGATGGTACAGGTGTAGATATCAATACCATCAAACACTATGAGGATTTGCCATATTTGCCTGTTAGCCTGTTTAAGGATTTAACCTTGCGCAGTGTTGCTGAGGATGAGGTTATTAAGACTATGACTTCTTCTGGTACTACAGGGCAGAAGACGTCAAAGATATATCTGGATCGTGAGACCAGTGCCAACCAGACTAAGACGCTGACAAAGATTGTATCTTCACTGCTTGGTAATAAGCGTGTGCCCATGATTATTCTCGATTCATCCAGTGTTGTGAAGGATCGCAAGATGTTTTCTGCTCGTGGTGCTGGTATCTTAGGCTTCTCTATGTTTGGAAGCAAGCGCATGTATGCGCTCGATGAGAACATGGAGCTGGATATTGAAGGCATGAAAGTTTTCCTTGAAGAGCATCAGGGCGAAACTATCTTCCTTTTTGGCTTTACCTTTATGATTTGGCAGCACTTCTACAAGAAACTGAAGGAGAGTGGCTATAAGCCTGATCTCAGTAAGGGCGTGCTAATCCACGGCGGTGGCTGGAAGAAACTGGTTGCAGAGTCTGTTTCTACAGCCCAGTTTAAGCAATGTCTGAATGATGTTTGCGGCATCAAGGTTGAAAATGTTCATGACTATTATGGCATGGTAGAGCAGACGGGTACCATCTACATCGAGTGTGAGCATGGACATCTGCACGCTTCTAACTTTTCTGATATAATCATTCGTAATCCTAAGGATTTCAGTGTGGCTAAGAATGGTGAAACAGGTATTATCGAAGTGGTTTCTGTCTTACCAAAGAGCTATCCAGGTCATGTATTGTTAACCGAGGACGAAGGAGTTATTCTTGGTGAGGACGATTGCCCATGTGGACGCAAGGGAAAATACTTCCATATTCATGGTCGAATAAAGAATGCAGAGATTCGTGGTTGTTCGGATACATATGCTGCTAAGTTCGGTAAACTGTCGGGCCTGGAGTTTGTAATTGGCGATGACAAGACAATCGAACAGATGCCTACTGTTCCTGCATTGCCACCTTTCTCAGAACCGGTTATCTCTTTCTTCAATGATCTTTCAAAGCTAGTGATGCAGCGTGGCCGTCAGTATTCTGATGTAATGACCTTCGGTTTCTGGTGTCGCAAGGGTGCTTTGATGCAAGAGAAAGCTAAGTATGTTGATTTGGAGCGCAGATTAGGACGTGGTATTGTGTTCCATAGCACACCTAGCAATGTGCCTGTTAACTGTGCATTCAGCTTTGCTGCTGGATTGCTGTCAGGTAATGCCAACATAGTTCGGCTGCCAGCTAAGGACTTTCCACAGGTGCAAATTATCAGTGATTGCGTGAAGGAGCTGCTCGACACAACCCATAAGGACATGGTACCTTATATTTGCTTTGTGAAGTATCCACCTATTAAGGAGATTACAGATCTTTTCTCTGGAATGTGTCAGAGTCGTGTTGTTTGGGGTGGTGATGCTACTATTGCGGAAATTAGACAGTCACCTTTGCAGCCCAGGGCAAATGAAGTTAATTTTGCTGACCGTTACTCTTTCTCTGTTCTTAATGGAGATGCTTTACTTGCAGCTGATGATCAGGATAAGGTAGTTCAGAATTTTTACAATGATACATATTTCTCTGACCAGAATGCTTGTACTGCTCCTCGTATCATCGTGTGGGTGGGAAAGAAAAAGGCAGAAGCTAAGGAATTGTTCTGGAAGAAGGTCGTTGCCTATGCTCAGGAACACTATAACATTGCTCCTGTTCAGACCATAGGTAAAATCAACGCATTATATAAGGCTGCAGCAAATCTGAACTTGAGTAAGGTAACAGTAGAACTGCCATTGTTGACAAGAATTCAGGTTGATAAGCTTGAACCAAAGTTGATGGATTATCGTTTCAATAGTGGCTATTTCTATGAGTACGATGCTGAGTCATTAACAGACCTGCTTCCTATCGCAACCATCAAGAGTCAGACTGTGACATACTATGGACTTACCCGCGAAGAGATTATTAAATTCGTGAACGAAGACCATCCGCAAGGCGTGGATAGATTTGTCCCGCTGGGTAAGTCAATGGATTTCACCCTGGTATGGGATGGATATGATCTCATTACAACATTAAGTAGAATAGTAAATATCATTTAATTATGGCGAATAAACGCATATATCTGTGCTTGGCTCATATGAGTGAGGCGGGTATTGAACAAAAGTATATTAAGGAGGCGTTTGATACGAACTGGGTGGTGCCTCTTGGGCCGAATGTGAATGGATTCGAGAAAGATCTCGAAGAGTTCGTGAATGAGATCACTCCATGCGCTGCGCTTAGTCGAGATGACAAGACGCTGACTAAGCGTGTGGTGGCGTTGTCGTCGGGTACGGCAGCAGTGCATCTGGGATTGTTGAACTGTGGTGTGAAGCCAGGGGATGAGGTGATTGTGCAGAGTTTTACGTTCTGTGCTTCTACGCATCCTGTGACGTATCTAGGGGCTACGCCGGTGCTGGTGGATTCGGAGCCTGATACGTGGAATATCGATCCAGAGTTGTTGGAAAAAGCCATCCTTGACCGCAAGGCTAAAACTGGTAAGTATCCAAAAGCTATCGTGCCTGTGGCGCTGTATGGTATGCCGTATAAAGCAGACCGCATCATGGAGATTGCGAATAAGTACGGCATCCCTGCGGTGGAGGATGCGGCTGAGGGCTTTGGTTCTCGCTACAAGGGGCAGATGCTGGGTACGTTTGGTAAATATGGCGTACTGTCGTTTAATGGTAATAAGATGATTACGACTTCTGGTGGTGGCGCGCTGATTACGGAGGATGAGGACCACTGGCGAGAGATTATGATGTATGCCACTCAGTATCGTGAGAGTTATCCGTACTATCAGCATGAGAAGATTGGATATAACTATCGTATGAGTAATATCTGCGCTGGTATTGGTCGTGGACAGATGACAGTGGTTGACCAGCACTTAGCACACCATAAGCACGTGCAGGCCCTCTATGAGGATCTGTTGAAGGACGTGCCTGGCGTGCATGTGCATTCGCAGCCGAATCCGAGATCTCTCGACTACGCTCGAGATGACAAGGAGGAAGTGCCTGTTTACGATTCTAACTATTGGCTTTGCACCATCACGATTGACGAGAATGTGAAAGTAAAAGGGCAGGAGGATGCCTATAAGACCATCGTGACAGGTGCTGTTGGTGGTGCTGCAGGTGTCATCCATGCAGCAGAGTCTGCTCATACCGACTGTGAGCCTAATGCCAATGTAGAAGCTATGCGTGTAGCACTCGACAAAGCCCAGATTGAGGCGCGTCCTGTATGGAAGCCGATGCATAAGCAGCCCTGTTATAAGGATGTTCCTGCTTATGTGAATGGGGTGTCAGAAGCCATCTTTAAAGTGGGTATGTGTCTGCCTGCAGGCCCCTATGTCAGCGACGATGATGTAAAGTATATCGTTGAGACAATCAAGAATGCGATTCTATCTTAGCGCCCTATGGCAATTTTGCAGTTACCTCTTCTGGCCTCAATGGGGGAAGAAGAGGTAAGCATATCATAACGCAAAAGGAGCAGATCAGTTTCCTTTTGTTATTTTCCATACTTGCCGTCCTTCGCCTCAAAGATCGTGCTCGGCTCATGTACCTCTATCGAGTGCCAGGCTCCAAGAGGTACTTGTATGCCAAATATCTTTTCTCGCGGAGAAACCCTGAAACGAGCCACCTCAGCAAAGCACGTCTCGTCAGCAGCGTTCTCACCATCATGAATTGGTCCACCTGCATCCATATTAGGCAGTTCTTCATAGAATACCCAATCCAAACACCCTTCAAGACAAATCACACTCTCCGATGTTTTCAGATGCCGATGAATCGGCACACGTGTCCCAGGCTCCAGCGCATTCAGAAAACGATGGCACAGCTCATCCAGACTTTGGCGAAAGTTGTAATTCATCCTCAGCCTTGGTGACGCCTTAGCCTTCACACTCACTTCGTCTAAAAGACTGTCATCAATGATCTTCATTGTAGCAACATTATTGGACGCTATTGTGGTTCTGTTTCGACAATATTATCATCAATTTTAACCTTTCGAAATCTTTCTAGCAGTTCATGCATACGAGCCAATATTATATTAAAAGACTTGGCATCATCATAAATATAGCCATCTACCATATTGTCTTTATAGTCGTTCTCGTATGCCTTCAGGAGATTTCCCTTTGGGATGAAATCAACCTGAGAAGGATAGTCTTTATCATAGTCCACATACCCTAAATGATAAAACTTGCGACGGTGCTCAACAATAGCCTTATAGAGGTTTCCATCATTAAGAGCTTTTTTGCCATATTCGGTATCCATTATTTTTTCCAAATCATACATATGGCGACTCATACGCATAGAACGTGGAGTTTCTTTCTGAAATTCCTCATTGAGCAAAAGAGCTTTCTCTATGAAAGTGCGCGAGGGCGTAACAGTCTTTATGACAATCTGTGCCTCGTCGTCAAAATCTGGATATTTATCATATACTAGTGACGTTATTTGTTTCTCCTCGAATGGCTCTGCCATGGAAAGACAACTAATTTCTATCTTCACTTTAGGCTCTATTAATCTCATGCTCGATGGGAACAGGCTTTCATAGTTTACAGAAATAACCGTTGGATCGGCATCATGGTCAATGTCCTTTGGAGGATTACCTGTAGTAGTGACATTTTCGATGGTATAGCCTGTAACACCTAACTTTATTAATTCATTATTAAGATTGTCTGAAAGCGTCCCATGGATGTAGTCACGTGATGCCCTACGCAGGTTCTTCAATTGATTATTATTCTCGCATTTAGCACATTCAAGTTCTAACTTATCGAGAAAAAAGTCACGGTTTATAGAAATATCAATATCCTCACTGAAACGGGCTATCAAATCCCATCCCTTACTCAGTGATGTTCCCCCTTTAAAGAGTAGGTAACTTCCACAACTAGTATTAAAAAGTGCTTTTAACACTATTGTCACCCACCAGTCTTTCTCAACGGCATTGTCTTCTATGTTCTTTTCACCGGACACAGCCTGTATCATGGCAATCCGTTCGTCCTTAGTATGATCCAGCCATTTAGACATTTTTGTTCTCTTTAATAATTTGTTGTATTGTATTTTTAATCCATTGTGGCATGACAGTCAAGTCGTGCTTGATGGTTTCTTTTTCTGGATACTTACGAAGTATCTCGCTTATTCCATCGAGTTCTTCCTTTGTAATGTTCTGCTCGCCAATTGCCTTCATCGCTTGTACTAGTAGTCGCATCATCTGTCCCTTGACAGCAAAATTCTTGGGAACTCCGTGCTTGAAAGTAATTGTCTTATTACCACATCTTATCTTCCTTGCTGAGCCACTCGTCAAGAATACAGGATTCATAGGTACTTGCGTTGAAAGACCAAGAATATTCAATGCGGCACTGCCTGTAGGTAGCACTTCTGCATTGTCACGTTCTGCTATAGCCTTTGCGATCTCCTCAGTTGTAGGATAAACAAGTCCAAATTTTGTCATGGTGGCCTTCAGGTAAACGCCTCGTGAAAGACGATAAATAGCCCCCTGTTTGACAAGGTCTGAAAGCACCTTGCCAACATATTCGTCATCGTACTCTGGAAAGCTGTTACTGAAGAATAACGTTCCTTTTTCCGCCTGGTCTATACGCCCTCTTATCACATCTACAACTTTATCACGCGCAATCATAACTTAACATTTATTAGGTCGGTAACTTTTGCAAAATTACCGATATTTTTTATATCCACCAAATAATTACAAAAGAAAATTTATATTTGAGATGGATTTTTGTTGTTTTTAATTTTTAAGCCACATTTTATGTCATCTCGACCATTCCTCTCCTTTGTCATCTCGACCATTCCTCTCTTGTCATCTCGACCATTCCTCTCTTGTCATCTCGACCAACGTGGAGAGATCTCATAAGGATCACGGCATCAGCTCCTAGCGCTCTTTATTCATGGTGTCAATAAAAGCATCCTTTTTGGATCTTGACCACTTTTTAAGCTGTTTTTCCCTGGCTATGGCCTGCTCAACATCCGAGAACGACTCAAAGTACACCAACTTATGGCAATTGTACTTCTGCGTAAAGCCCGGGATTGTTCCCGACCTGTGTTCTGTCACACGCCTTTCCAGATCGTTTGTCACACCGATGTACAGTGTTGTGTCGCTTTTGTTCGCGAGGATGTATGTGTAGTATTGGTTGTGCATGATTGTAAATTTCTAGATTTCTCGGCCTTGCTCGAAATGACAAAAAGGGGTGCATTCCCGCTAAAGCGTCTACCCGTAGCCTTTCGAAATGACAGGGAGGAGGGGGAATTAGGGGAAATTCCCCCAAAATTTCCCCTAATTTCCCATTTTTAACATTAAAGGTCCTACAAAACCTCGTATTTGAGCGAAGTATCTTCGACGGTAGTCAATGATACGCATAAGCGAGGAAAAAAGCGAAAGGATCAGCACCCCTCAACGTTATTTCAATATCCTCAGTAAATGCTTTCCTACGTCATTTAGTACATAACTACCCCCTACCACAAAGGATGACTCTTCAAACCTTGATTCAGTAATCTGTAGTAATCCCGAAGAATATAAGTTGTTTGTGATATAATCATTTTTCGGATTCGGCTTAATATATTCTTGTAACATACCCACATCATCAATATACACCTTATTGATAGCCGAGCATAGCCTCAAGAACATATCATTATCAATATTTCCAATGATTCGATCTCGATAAACCTTTCCCATAATATCTGCCTTCCTCTCTTCTTCTGCCGTATAGAGCAGATGCATCAGATACTCATACATTCTTTTTCTATCCTTCTTGTCTAGTTTAGCCAAGAAAGCCTCCTTTTTCTCTTGGACAATATCCTCAGAATGTTGCAGGAACCTTCCTATCTTCCAGACAAATCTCAAATCCATAAAGCCTTTCCCTACTCTTCCAAGCTTTATAAGAGAACCAAGCCACGGGCATTCTTTCATTTCTTCCAGTATGTCTGACGCCACTTCAGACTCCAAAAGCAATGAATCTTTAACAAATTTACTTTCCTCCTTCGAAACCGACAGATCAAAAATATCTTTCTCTTCCATAATTTCTATAAATTGTTATTTCTGCAAAAATCCAATTAAAAACCATATTGATACATGCACATGTTATTATTGATGAATAGGAGCAAACGAAGCTATAAATAATACAATTCCTATACATATCAAAAGCGAAGAGTTTATAGAAAGTTCAACAATATTGCAACAACTATACTCACGGCATGAAGCCTTTACTCTTTAGCCATCTTACATCTTATCCTGCCTTATAAAGGCAATATCTCTGAAACTTCATCACTTCCTCCACCCCATCACTCAATGTCCTGATAGCCGAAGGCAGATGAATATTGTCATTACCATCTTCTTCCGATGACACGAGCACATCTCCTTGCCCATTTTCCGAGAAATGCTCATATTGTGAGAAATACTTATAATAGTGGTACAATCGCGTTGCCACCTCTTTAATATCTGGCATTTTGATCAAGAAGTCTGTCAAATCTTTAGTCCCAATGCTCTTCGCTTTCGAAAAACCATCCTTTTTAAGTTGTTCTTTCGATTGCTTCTTTATCACAATATCTTTTTTATCCTCATCAAATTCAATCAATTGCGGGAAATTATCTTCCATCGTCAACTCCCATATATGGTCTATAAAGGCATCGTGAAAATCCATCCCGGTGCTTTTAACCTGATCTTTGTACACCTCACGTCGTTCTAACATTGAATTGGCATATTCAATCGTCCTCAAATCAAGCTCCTCGTATGCCTGTTCCTTGTCCACTCTCTGAATAAATAAAGCGAACAAGCAATCAGTAAAGCAACATCGCAAGATGATTCCAATCGGTAACTGAAAAAAAGAAATCCTTCCCTTTTTAAGAGCTTGTACAGTTAAAAGCAAAGCAGAGTACAGGTTTGAGTAGATACGGTATAACAAAAGTAACACCACCTTATCTACACGTTCTAGTTCCCCCTGCGGTTGCTCCTTCCCATAACTTTGAATCCGCTTCAGCAAGGCAAGTTCTTCTGCATATAGATCCTTTATCTCTGTCATCTTTATATTTACATTCCAAACCTATTTGCACTAAATCTCTACGTCAAACGCCATCTTCACATCATTAAACATCTCATGGTCATCTACGACAAGTTTTTTCCATTCTCCTCTTTCTTTTATTAGATCTTTATCTCTCACATGGATGCTTCGCAACAGCAAGGACATACAATATAGCACATCCGCTTTTGCATTAGCCGAAAAGCTACCATCATTAAGCCTGTTGCGAAGATATACCACTGAGTTTATCAAGTTTTGAGTCAACTCTAGCTTATGGTGCTTTCTCAAGTAACTAAGGAATTCTATATATTCATAGATATAGTCATTTTGCGATGTCCTAAGATATTGACATACATCCTCCACGACCCCATCCATATCATGATCACGTAATGATAGATACTTTAATGCATTCAATGCATCTGTTCGACGCTTACGGTCGCCACTGAACATCCTCAACTTCAATCCTTCAATAAATGAGCCAATTGTCTGATCTGTTTTTTTTGAAGCAACCATCAATATAGCATTAATATTCGTAACCTCAAAGTCATTATCCAGTCCCTTCAGTTCGTCAGCCAATACATCAAGCTTGCTAACATCTACCAGCGACATATTTACACGCCCTAATAGTTTATTAAAAATGGTAAGGAAATATCCTATATCTTGACTCTGCCCAAAATCATTATGATTCTCTTTCGATGTCAATTGTACCTTGTATAAACTCAAAAGCTGGATCACCTTATCAATGATATCGGGCATATATTTGTCCAATTCTCCAGCCACACAAATAAGGTTAATCAAACAGTCACGAACATTAAATAAGTCCTGACTGAATTGACGACCATCCAACTGATAGGTTTTCAATTTATTGACTAGATGATCAACAGATGATTCTAATGAGCGGCTTTCTTTTTCCGAATTATAAGGAACAAACTGATAAGATCTAAGAACTACGTTACTATTATAATGCTCCGAACGCATCTCATAAATTGTATTTAAAAGATCTTTATTAGACATTCCGTCTTTAATATATTTAGCAATAACCTTCAGGCGCCGTATTGTTTCTGACAGTTTATTGAAACTCGTGCTCTTCAAACCGTCTATAAGGATTTGTATCATCTCGTCTGTCAAGACAAAGCCTTTATAACCTCTAGAGGGATAACAAAGCTGAGAGTCCTGAATTCTTTCATAAATTCCAATAGGTGATAAAAAAATACTCGGCAGCACTTCTTTTATCGAATTTTCGTCCATGCACGCATAAAGAAGCTCCATATGTTTTATCTGATACTCAGGGTTTGAGCTGTTGTAAAGTCTTAGGTATAACTTGAACAACTCAACAATCTGGCTTTGCTCAAGCTTAACGCTCATGAAAACTAACGTCGGGATTACCGTTTGATAAATAATTCTGCTTAAATTGGGATCTTTCGACGTCTTCTCAACAGCCTCCTTACATGGCTTAATCCAGAGGGTATAGAACTTTACAGCTTCTTTTTTACTGATAAGGGCAAACATCTCTCGACTATACACATCGCGAATAATCCATCGACCTCCGTTCATCTTGAAGACAGTTGAAACCACCATATCGGAGTCATATTTTTGCATGATCTTGATGGCTGCTATCACCTCATTAGTCATAATAGGTCTGCCAAATACCTGGAAAGGGAAGCCAACGCGATCTAATAAGAATAGCGTTCTATATGCGTTGACAAACTCTTTAAAGAATCCTCTGTCACCACTAGTCCACACGGTATTGACATCCTTTAACAAAAATCCATGCTCATAATAGGTTCCACTTCTGAAAGGTTTAGTTTCAGCTTTTAGCCTTACCATGCTTAACACATGGATAAAATCTATCTCATTGTTATGCAATTCGATGTTGGCAACGTCTATCTTTGGCACATAATAGCTCAATATCAGGTTGGCCAAATGTGAACATGAATTCAGAAAAGCCCTGTTTGAGTTATCCTTCAGTAGGGCAGAATTTACATTCTTCCTAATAATCTCTAACAGCATAGCACTTTTTTCTGTTTCACCAAGACTATTCAGTATATTTGCTCTCCAGAATAGACTTTGGTAATCAAGATCTGAGACATACCAATCAGTCAAGATATTCCTAACTTTGGCAAAGTCAAGTCGCATGATGTAATACTGGCAACGCTCATACATCAACCTTCCTTCCATGTCGCTTTCATGGTGCTCAAAATAATCAAGGAGTTCCCCCTCAAGAAATTCATAGTCATCCCACATCAGAGAAAGCCTGTACATAGTCAATAGTGACAATTTCAAAGATATGACCTTATCTACCGCAACTTTTCTCTCGCTATCATTAAGATCTTCTTGATCTTGATAACTTTTGATATCAAGATTCTTTATAGCATCTAAATACCATATTGCATGATTAGGGCATGCAGAAATCGTCAAGCGCCAATCTATCTCATATAGGAAGTCAAGTAAATCTGTGTGATTAAGTGCATTTACTTTTTCACCGAGATACGGAAACGCCTCCTCCATTTCCCTGAACTGATCATAATATATCTCTGGCAGATACAGCCATCCAGGATAATTCGCCCTAATTTCCTTCATCAAAGGAATGGATTCCTTTAATGGGTTCTTCTCAAATACCCTATATGGCAGTTCGCCGTTCCACTCTTTCTGTGGTTTTAGGCTACGCTCCAAATATTCAAAGAAGAATGTCAGACCTTCATTGATACCCTTGACATCAGGTATATCTGCCATGTTCACATAATCAATGCCTCGCTTATAATTTAGCTTAATATCAGCTTCATTCAGTTTTTCGTTATACGTAATAAGATATACAGGCGAACTTAGATTTCCCATTACATCTCTCAACCATCCCAACCAGCTTAAAAAGTTTGGATCTTCACCAGAGAAGCCTAACAGACAGAACACATTTTCAATTAATGCCTGCCTAACAGTATTTACAAACTCAGGATATTTTTGAGGATAGGTTCTGAAATCATCCTCCGTCATGATAAATGGACTGGCATCGGGGAAACTGCCATGAAGCTTAATGATTCTTGGAGCCGTTTTATATAAAAGAGTATTTTTATTAGTCACCACATTATAACTCCTATCTGTCATTTCTGCAGCCTTCTCAAGAAGCCTATCATAATTGGTGGTAAATACATCCCTCCATGGCAAGCGCATCATGGCCATATGCAAATCGCCAGGCTTCAACTCATCATCAGGTAACGAACTGGCTATCTGATGATCAAGTTCACTTCTCCCGTGACTCGCTTCTAATAGCGATGCAAGATGCATGGGCGTTGTAAAATCAAACCGCTTCTCTTCATCAGCATAAATCAGTTCCCAGAAAGAGCTAACCAGCGTGTTCCAACTCTTCATCTGAGCATGAGGGTTCATCTTTTTAGCGTTAAGACTAAACCCTGCTCCCACCATCGCTGATGCCATATTCTGTGACAGGTAACGACATATCCTATCCAACTTTACACGTATACTGGATGGTAAAGTCTTTTCTAATAAATCAAAACGAGAATTGTCCATAATAATAGTAATATTTTCATTCCACCTTCATCTATGACCGCAAAGATAAGAAAAATTTCCGAACAATACAAACTTTTTTGAACAAAAAAGTGTAAACATTCGAGGATGATTATATAGAGGCATTATCAACTACCCTAAAACGAATATCCCCCGATTCAGTTCACATTAGAACCAAATCGGGGGATATCCTCATCCATCATATATCCTACATCATACTTCTTTATGTTAATGTTCGGGATATAACAGAAAATAAAATAAGAGCTACGACAAGAATGATCATTGCCCCTGTGAGTATCATCATAAAATCAAAAACTCGTTTGTTGAAGTTTGGCTTATTTAAGGAATATCCCAATCCCATAATAAGAAAGATCAATGCTATAAAAAGCATAATGAAATTATACCACCCTGGTACACCAGAATTGCTAATCAAGTTTTTGAGGGGATCAGCAATCAAAGACGAGGATATACCCAAATATAGGGTTGCAATTATAGCATGAAAAGATTTGGGGGGATTTTCCTCTTCCTTTCTGACAGGTTCCTTCTCTATCGGAGATTCACTTTTCACAGTGATGTTAACATTTAAGTCAACATTCCCTTTATGAGTATGTTCTACATAAAACTTCATAGTTTTGACTGCTCATTCTATGATAACTGTTCCATGACTCACTTGTTAGTAGTTTATGATATGTGTCATCGCAATAGCTCTATATTCCAAATATCATTCACGACACCCTCTAGCCTCCTCTGTCTTGTACTCAAGAAATCATAAGGTTTTGTAATACCTTCACAACCTCTCATCTCTGGCAAATAGTCGTGTTCATATAACCACATAACCCTTTTTACCATATCTTCCGGAAGGTTTTCCACATCCCACCTGCGACATAAACAGTAGTTTGTTAGAGACCAACAGGTTGTATTTAATGGACTAACCTCTCTTTGATTCCATTCCTCTTCCGTAAATATTTGGGTAAGTACAAATGAATTCTGCTTCCGAGATCTCAGCAAGGATGAGAAGTCAAGTTCACTATCTATATGTTTCCATATCCTAGCCAGAGCATAATGTGAATACCCTTGCGAAAGATTGATATTCACGGGCAGCATCGCAACACCTTCAGAGGAATTTCGTAAATCAAAATACAGATTCTGAATCAATTCAGACATTGAGTTGTTCCTTATTGTTTTGACCAGTTCGAATATTCTCCTTCTGATGGTGGCTTGATTTACAGACTTCCCCAAGAAAGAACGTCTGTTGATATATAAATCGATATATGTATTTACAGCCCGCATCTTATCATATATCACATCAGAAGCATCAGTAGCCACGATAGGAGCTAACATCAGAGGCATCATCAGTGAATCCGCCATAGGATAGCAGGCTGTGATATAGAACTCATCCGACTTCACTTCCTCTCCACCTTGGTTCAGTTGCAAAATGTCCATATACTGCGTAGAGAAAAACTCGAAATCACCCTTCACAAAAAAGTAATAATCCTCTGATTTGCTCAGGTGCAGCTTCTTCTGATTGTTCTTAAACCATGTCTGGAAGCGCGAGCCTATCATTTCAAAATCCTCCATTTCGTCACTACTCTGTGCTTTCTTGAAAGTCTCTGCATACTTGCTCCTGAACCATGCCCTGAAAAAGGCCATGTCCCCATCGTTTCCACCTACGAACTTGATTTCCGACACTCGCTTTTTCCAGAACACATTCATCTCTTCACGTTTGTCTTCGTCTGTAATCTTTGCCAAGATATGAGCTTTCAATATTTCTGTCGGATTTAAACTTAGACCTCGATCATTCATTGTCTCAAAAATGGTATAGGCATTGTCTTTATCAAATGCTTTGATTTCTACAAGCACTACTTTATAAAGCAACCATTCAATGAAAAGGGGTAATATATTCCTTTCTTGGATATTTTGTGGAAAAAGATGGAGAATGTCATCATATCCGCTGACCAAATTGATATTCGATTCTCTGTCGTCTTCACTGTCTTCTGGGAAACTCATATCTATACCATGGATATTCCCGTCGTAGAGCATCTGCAGCACGAGCTTTCTTTTCGGGACATCCATCACGAAAGTTTTTTTACCTCCCCTCTTGACAAAGATAAAGTCATCCATATTAATGTAGTCTTCATCATCCATCATCCCATATTCGACCTGTTTGTGTTGTAAGTAGATGAAGAGCAATGTAAATGATGTCAGTCGTTGTTGACCGTCCACCACCGACATACTCCCCTCGTCCTGACACAGCACGACAGGTCCCATATAATAGCAGTCGTATCTGTCTACATTTTCCTGGGTATCCCCCAGTCTATAGCAGTTTAAAAAACTTGACGTCAAGTCACTGACAAGAGCGTCAATCTGGTCGCGTTTCCAGCGGTAGTCACGTTGGAATACATCAATCTTATACCTATTGCCCGTAAAAACCTGATATAGTGTTTTATGCTGGGCCACTATATTGTTTGCTATATGTGACATATCAGTTCAGCTCTTTAATGATCATACTTTGGATTCGGTAAGCGTGTTCATACACTTCCATATTTTGTATGGTAGGGTCAAGTTCACCATGAAATATCTGGCACCGTAACTTATACATCAATTGTATCAGAACCTGTGCAAGTTTGTCATCATCATCTATGAAGTAGGTCTTTTCCTCTTTACCATACATTTTGCTATGAGGTGGCTTGCTCTCAACGCCCTTTCTCATCACAGGTTTCACAATAGCGTCCGTCGGTGCCTTGATATCAACAGCTTTAAAGGCCTGTTTCAGTCGCATTTTAATGGTTTCAGAGAATTGCGCGAAATCAGGATGAGCTTCTAAATCTTCCATTTTCCATTTGTTGAAAGTGGCGTTGAATTTTATAGGCCCAGCACCTTTCTCATTAACTTTAATTTCATAGTCAAATCCACTACCACTGGCTTTTACTTTTCTTTCTATCTTATAACTTACCGAATAAAAATCACCCTGATCCACGGGGTGACTATCATCGTAGATAGTTATGGTTGAGAATGAGATTGGATGTGTCGCGTTAGGTATCGGATGGCGAAGTAATGCCAAATGCAAATCCACCATTTCCTGCTGAAAACGCAGATCCTCTCTTGTGTTCCCACGAAGATATGCAAGGATTTTGTTCTTGTAAGTATTTTCATTCTTACAAATATAGTTTATACATTCCCTGTCTGTGCCGTTATTAGTCTCTGGGGCTATGTCACGGTTATACCAGGCGTTGAATGGTATCCACGCCTTAACGAAAAGGGTATAGAAGTCCTCCCTCGCCTTTTCAAGCCATCTGTCTATATGTAAATTATATGGCATAATAATACTGTATCATCAGTCCTGTTACTCATGCTGAATAAAAAACAACTCCTCGAGATCCACAATTAAATTCGACGGTTCTTCTCCGCGTGCTTTGATATCTAACAATTCCTTTAGATGCTCTTTCGTCAGAAATAATATGACTTTGTTGCTATTCGAATAAATAGTATTTCGCTGTCGGTGAGCTGATTCATTCGGGAGTTTGGTACCTACTATAATACCCAGTCTCCCCAATGGTTTTGTTAAATAATTAGCTGACTGTATTACTTCCTCGTGACCAATCTCCGTTGCATCATAATTTTTAAACTCAAATAGTACCATTCTGGCATCATGTTCTCTATATAGTAAATGCCAGTTTTTCTCTGCTGGTGTGTGTCCCTCATCAATAATCCTGTTGGGGAAAATTACGTCTCTTCTATTAACGCCTGAATAAGTATGAGCTTGTTCAATAGGCTTGCCCAACGGGGGGGTAAACAGGTACTCCAGTATCTCCGTACAAATATCCTCAAATTGCTTCCAGCCTTTCATCCCTGCTGGACATGCATCCAACGCTCTTACCAGTCTTTCTTCTTCACTCATTGGGAAAGTATTTTTCAACTAGTTCGTTATTAAGTGCTATCAGACTGGAGAGTTTCCATCCATCAACAATATAGATGGCTATTCTTTTCGTCTCTATAACAGTTCTCAAATAATCCCCCATGGCTGTTGTAAAGGTCCCATTTGTTACAAGCATTAACTTGTGGTCTGCCAGATAATTCCCCCTGTCTTGTCGAATAACAGCCTCAACACTTCGAATGGTAAACCTGCCTTCTGGGACATATTTAATCTCTACCAACCAGCCTTCTTTATTAGCTTCTGGTTCATTCTTGTTACAATATGTACACATCATATCATATCCGAAATCTACATGGTCAGAGTACATGAGTGTTATGTCCTCGAAATGATAGGTTTTCAACACATCTTTCACCAGATTCTCAAAACTCCATGGTTTTATCTTCCCGAAGTCTATTCGAAGATAGTTTTTTATTACCTCTGAGACTATTCTTGACAGATCATTTATATCCCCTGTGCTAGTGATGATTGGCAATGAAGAGAAGAAATTAGAAGGAATGTTGAATCGTCCCATCATGACAGGAAATACAGCCAAAGCACGTTTACGTATAACGCTCTCACTTTGAGATAATATTTGTTGCATCCATGAACTAGATAGGTCTGTCATTAGATATATATGGATATCTTTTGGACCTGAGAAAGAACTAAAAATAGACTCTAAATCTTGTTGAGTTCTTATATCTTTAATAACACACATTTCTACAGGGTTATTAATGTAACTCAAAAAGGCATGAGCCGTTATCTTCTCATCCTCATGACAAATCAAAATCAATCTTCGCAACATACATTCTTCTTTTTTTGATTCTTTTTTTTGGGGGGTGCGAGCTAAAGATATTTCCTCAATTCGTTCATGCATACGTTTAGTGCAGTCCGTATTTCTTCGATCGAATACACACCGCCTAACATCATCTGAACATATTCCGGCGTGATGCACCCGAAATCCATCGAGCACGATCGCGCCTCACTCTCCATAAAGGCCTTCAGTTTTGACACAACCTCTTCCATCTTACATCTTACATCTGTAGAATATCTTCCGGTCCAGTAGGCTCAAATGGCCCGTCTTTCACCTCCAATATCACTGACCCAGACTCAAGAGCCTTGACTGTATGCCACTGCCCTAGGGGAACATTCAACGCCACGATAGGTCCATTCGGAGATAGCTCAATACGTTCAGTGCAGATCCTTTCCAATTCATCATAATATTCCCACACAAGCCGGCCTCTCAAACACACTACTGTTTCACTGGTTTTCTGATGTCGATGAATTGGGACTTCAGAAGCTGGCTCAATAGCGTTCAACATTCGTTGCGACGTATCATCTTCCGAATTCCGCAAATCATAATTCATTCGCAACCTCGGTGATTGTTTCGCCTGTTCTGTCAACTGATCAAGTAATCCTTGTGTTATCTTCATATTCGTTTAAATCCTCCAAACCATGTCACTTCTTCAGCGATGCCAGATACTCCTCATGCAAATGATAATACTTCATCTTGAAGAGAATATATGCCACTCCTAACACCGACGCCACACACCCGAAATAAATCCAGTGCGCCACAACCGTGTTTGGAATCAGATAAATTAATCCAAGGCTCACCGCCAACTGTAAACACATATACAGCAAACTCACCTTCACATGCCCTATCTTCAGCTCATTCACCATCAGCTGATAAGCATGTTTCCGATGCGCTTCTCCCAGGTTTTCATGCAGCATCACGCGATGACAGATCGTCAATACGCCATCCACGCCATAGACCAACAATAACAGAAGCAGATAAGTGATATCACCCGTCAGGAAAATCAACCTGCCAAGCGCATACAGCATGATAAATGCGATACCAATTGAACCCACATCCCCAGCAAAGCACTTCGCCTTACCCTTCGGTCTGAAATTGAATATGCAGAACACCAGCACCCCAATAATCGCCACAATCAGATACGAGGGCTCGATAAAAGCCCCCTCTGCGAGAGATCTATTCACCAACAACAGTGGAATCAGAACCGCCAGACTATACCCTGCTGTAATCCCATTAATCCCATCCATAAAGTTGATGATATTCGTGCCCCCTACACATACAATCAGCGAAACCAAAAAGAACAATATCCCCCAGTACCAATTATCCGCAGAAAAAAGACCTGCTCCATTGATAATAGGAAATAACATCAATGCCATCGCCAAGAACTGAACCACAAGTCTCGCAGCATCCGGCAACGACTTTACATCATCCCAAAAACTCACCCCCGCAATCAGAATCAGACCAACCAAGAACGGCAGATATTCCTGCACCGTGGCCCAATCACCTTGCACCACCATCATCCCTGCCCAGGCAATCATTGAGATCGCGAAGATAATGCCACCACCACGAAGCACAATCGTCGAATGCGATGACCGCTCATTGGGTTTATCGATGATATTAAACCGATCAGCAACCTTAAAATAGCACACTTCCAGCACTCCTAGCAGTGCCAGAATCACCAAATATGTAATCATAAAAAAAATCGTTTACTTAAGAATGCTTACCAACGAACCATCCGTTGAGATTTCTTCCATCATGTTGGTAATATCCACCTGATGCAATTTGCGGTCATTACTTTCCGTCATGACCTCTTTAATAAGCCTCATATACTCTGCATCAGAGATGTTAACCATGCCCTTAGCACCGCGCTTGGGAAAAACCCGCAACAATGCCAGATCATCGCTAACCATTGATACAATATAGATTAAGCGGAATCCATCAGACTTTGACAACCGCTGCCCAGAATTTGGTACACGAAGTTTTACTATCCGAAAATTCGGAGTCTGTATAATACGCTCATTAGTACCCCGAAGGATATTATCTGGCATATCATGAAGAGCCTTACAAATGTCAGCAGAAACCGAGGAATAGCCCTCCTTTCGTTTTTTCAGGAGATCCTCAAGACACTTACGGAAAGTAGATGAAGTATAAAAAATCATCGACTCAGCGACTCATTAAGATTTTTCAGCAGATTCTGAAATTCCTCGTTCTCTTCAAGATTGATACGGAACGCCTGGAGGTCATGGCATAACTCATCAAAATCATCCATTGCATCTTCATAAAGCTTTACCACAGTTTTCATACCAACATACAGAGGAGACTTCAGCAATTTCTTGTGCAGCAACTGCATTTTTCTATCGATCGGTTCAGATAACTCCAATAGTTCCTTAGCCTCTTGCGGGGTAATCTGACAGAAGTTGATGCGAACAACCTCCACCAAATCATTGACAGATGTCGTCACTTGATGAAGTTCACGAGTAATGACATTAATAGCATCAAGGAAATCATCAACGCTTACCTGCGCATTATTCCCTGCCTCAACAGGATTTTGGAATGACCTTCTGGCCACTCTTGACGTCTCCCGTTTTACTTCACTATATGAAGCCCTTATATTGTCAATACATGTACACATATTACTACCCTCCTTCAAATTTCCGTCTGCAAAACTACAAATAAAACTCGAAACTTCCAAGTTTTTTTAGTTTTTCTAACCAAATATTTGGGGTAATATTAACATTTCCACCACTTTTCCGAACTTGCGAGTCTTAAGAAGGTTTAGCTCGACGGCCCTAAGGGAAAGTCAACCACAGGTCGCTGTTCTTGGACGAGCCAAGCAACATGGTCGGTTACGCAAAGCAAAAGAAAGTAAAATTAACTGCTAACAATTTATCCAAATAATGTCTGAGGATATTCTCCCCTCAGTTTTTCAAACGTATGAATAATATCCTCTCTAGTTATTAACTCATATTTGTGATAGGCTTTCTTCACATGCATTAGTCTTTCAGTTACATCACCATATTTATCATTCAGCGATAACATTTTGCGATAAATGTAATCCTTAAGATTGTCTGTATAACTTATACCTAAATTCTTCTTTAGGAAAATAGCCCTTAATATATTAGCTTCTAATGTTGGATTCATGTTTTTATATATAGCACGTTTTTGAAGGATATCCAATTCTTTCTTCTCCACGAACTTTTCATAATAACGTATATTGTATGAGAAGTTGCTTACATTAACCACAAGAGCATCGTAATTATAAAAACATCCTTTAGCAAGACTATTTAATTTCTCTTTCTCATTTAATTTTACCAATCCATTCTTGAAAGCCCAATTATTATCAAAACTCCAGATATCTACATTGATATTCTTAAGGATAAGTTTTGCACCACCCATTCGATTGTATCGCTTCTCGCAATTCTCAGATTCTACTATATTTCTGAGCCTTTCGTTCGGGATGTCAACTACAATGTCTAAGTCTCTATTTTCCTTATTTTCAAGAACATCCCTCACGTATCCACCTATTATATATGCGGTTCCCTCAGTAAGAATTTGAAATAAGACACTCTTTAAGTTCAATTCTTCATACAATAGTGTTTTAAACTTCCTTTGTAACACTTCTTGTATAATTTGATTCGTATCCTTCATCTCAAAGTTTAATTCCTTTAAGCTCCTGATACAGATTGATGGCATGCCGATCAGTCATCCCCGATATATAGTCAACTATCAACCGCAGCCTATTATACATATTGTTTTCGTATGCAGGATAGCGTTCATATATGGTTCTGAAATTTAGCGAAATGATATTGTATAGACGGGATTCTCTACAATTACCAGACGATTTAAAATTAGGACTTTCTGCAGCAGAAACGAATATTTCCAATAGACCTTTGATAGCCTCCCAGCCAGCAAGTTCCTTCTTCAATATCGTTTTATAGTTGAATATCTTTCCTGTCAACTTTTTATATGCTCGTCTAATATCTTTAGCTCTTGAAATCATGATAATTTCATCCTCCAGTTCTCCATTCATTATCAAGTCATATTTATCTTTGAAAGTATCAAGGACTGCCTCGATCATCAATTGCTGAGTCTTAATTCTAAACTTCTGCACCATGATAGACTCCCTATTCTTAGGTTCATTCTTGAACTGTATTTTCAGCGAATCAAGGAATTTCATCACCTCCTTCTTGTTTATGTCGAGATTCTTCTCAAACACTTCACATATGTCATCCACGGTGATAATTCCTAGTTTAATGCCATCTTCAATGTCTGCTGCAGTATAAGCAATGTCATCAGCTGCTTCCATCAGATAAACCACTGGACTCCTCCTGTGATGTAGCTGTAAGAAGTCATTAATGGCTTTGTACTTCTCTGTCTCGGTAACAAAGTAGCCAAATTTCTTTTTGGCAATCTCGGTGTATGGTGACTTGTTGCCCTCCACCGAATTCGATGGATATTTTACTACAGAACTCAATGTTGTATATGTCAAATTGTAGCTGAATTCATCACCAAAAAAGTAAAGCCTTGTCAATATTCTAAACGTCTGTACATTTCCGTCAAAATTAACTAGGTCAGCCACCTCTATTTCATTGAGACCATGTTTGTTCTTCTCTAAATAATGACGGAAGAAATCTTTTATAGCTTCCTCACCGAAATGACCGAAGGGAGGATTACCAAGATCATGAATCAAGCCGGCTGTTCTGAGCAATGAACTCAAATATCCTCTTTGATCATCATCCATGTCTTTCTTGTCAATCAACCATTTCTCTATGCTTTGGCCGATTGAACCACCTATATACGACACTTCCAAAGAATGAGTCAGTCTTGTTCTGATATAGTCATTGGACTCAAGCGGAAACACTTGCGTCTTATCTTGCAATCGACGGATTGGAGCACTTGAAATGAGTCGTCCATAATCACTTTCAAAGGGTGTTCTACCATCTGAAAGCGTTGTCGCAGACTTTTCCCGAAACCTTTTATCTTCAAATAGAAGCTTCCATTTTTCCTTGTTTGTCATTTTTCGTAATTAGTTTTTTTGAATATAATCCGGACAATTGCAATACACAAATCGTATGTTGCTAATGTTTTCTATAATACCCAACCATTATACAATCGCAATCTATTCTTCGTTATAAAATTAGGTTCAGGGAGATAACAGAATTAACAAGTCTTTCATCCTAATCCATATTTATATCTTACAGCATAGTTTTTTAAACATCCGCTACATTTCATACATGGCGTGTTCGACGTATGACACGAATGGGACCAAAGCATTGCTTCTTTTGGCATTCTGGACACTTCAACCAACTGATAGGTATTCAATTCTGCTGCAGGCATTTCGATTTTGATACCCCCCTCTTGATATTCCATCAGTTCATTCATCAGCCTATAGAATTCTGGCGTACCATCCTTATGTATACCATCAGTTTTGATAGAGCCCACATAAAGTTTTCTTAAGCCGAGAGAAATTCCTTTCATACATGCTAGTGTCACCAGGAGTTGATTTCTATATGGCCACCACTCCTCAACAGGAGCACCATCTACAGGCTTCTCTCCACATAGTAGTCCACTTCCCAACTTAGAACAGTCGACTTTTAAAATATGATGTTCTATACCAAGTTCTGAAGCCACTTTTGTTGCCGCCCTAATCTCAGCTTCAGCACAAATCTGCCCATAATCTATCGTAAATGCCAACTCTGGGCGTTTCCAATAAGCTATAGCCATACTATCCATACCCCCAGATAACAATATACCTTCTCTATTGTACAACATACCATAAAGATTTATATACTGCAGTAGTAAAATCTGTCTCTATATCACAATGTGTCCCTTCAAGCATCTGAAGCGCCTTTTTTGTTTCATTCTGAACATAAGCCACAACTTTTTTACCTTTCGATACTGCATAACCAATTTCAAACAATGTTCCAGAATCAAGACCATCTACCACGGCTAAAACTACATCCGAAGCATTAAGACCTTCAATATCTGGTTCCGTAACTTCTTCTGCATTTCCTATACCCACATCATGTAGTGGTGAAAACACTTTGATACCCTCATTCCGCAATGCCCTATAGAACTGGCCTATAAGCCACCTCTGGGAATAAGAGAAGAATGGACCAGCTAGATATATCTGTCCTTCATGTCTATAACTCAAAGCAGGATAATCGAAACTGTGAATTGCAGTTTTGAGTCCTCTTACCTCATGAGATACAACAAAGCAAGCAACGGATTTACTTGCTATCAACGCAGCCTCTTCAAGTGCTGAACCTCTAAACCACGTATAAGCAAAAGTTGCAGTAAACACATCTCCAGATCCTATAGAGTTAACCTTAGGAGTCACATAGACTGGTATTCTTAACCCCTCATCATGTTTGTTCCTGAATAGCATTGCTCCTTTTGCACCTTGTTTGATAACCAATGCCTGGCATTGTTCTCTTTCAAAAATCACATCTCGCTGTTGCATTATGTCAACACAGCCAGCCAATGCTCTTGCTTCACTCCCGTTCAACACTAACACCAATTCCTCGGCATCGGAACCACTATTCCGAAATGACGGCATCATTACTGTTGTCTGAGGGTCAAATACAGCTTTTCTTGCTTTTATTTTAAAGTCCGCGTCTATCATTCCAAACACAAGCACGTTTTCATCCTCTGCGTTTATCGTCTTCTTGTTTGCGTAAAGTATATCAGGCCGTGGATACACACTTGTCATCCGGAATGGATGGTCATAGAAAAAAGTAATATCAAGCGCATCTGTCAATAAAAGCCTTACATTATCACGATGGTATAAACTCTCTAAGATTGGTCTATTCTTTCCTATACAGGAATGAAACGATAAAAAACCGTTCCAACCGAATTCCAGAAACACCTCAAGAGCTCTAATTCCAGAACCCTTTAAATGTGGTTTGTCATCATATAAGTCACAAACCTCCTTATAGCTGCCCCCAACTATAGTTGCAGTGAGTGTATTTCCACTTTGCATGTTGTTTCGTTTAAATCTTTTATATCTGCTACATAAAACGTTCCTGCTTCCATACATTCAATGATTTTATCATTCTGTGGCGTTTCCACATATCCGACTATTTGATCACCGAACATTACATAAACACTCCCATCTTTTACATGTACTGTCAGTACTTGACCTACTTTCAGTATTGCTACTAACTCTTCATTTGGCTGCATCAGCACTGTTTCCACTACTAATTTCTCACACGACACTACTACTTTCTTTCTAACTGGTGGAACATAAGTTCCATCGCTTCCACCTCCACTCATAATTATTCGTTTTAAGTTATACGTTACTAAAATAAAGATTCTTAGTTTGTACTTGGATTACAGAATTCCATATTTAAATATTATCTTTTTCATACAATTTGTAACATTGTATTATTTCCTTATCCGTCAAAATCTCACCTCCTGCTCAAGGCGGCAAAGTTTCTTTCCTGTGACCAAAATCAAGTGCCGACCAGCATCTTTCACATCAGCAAAAAGCTTTGAGAATGATGTCTGCTTGAAATCATACTGACCACAATTAACGAAGAGATTACAATACAGATCATAGTCCCTCAGTAGCCATTCGCAATAATTATCGCGACTACCATGGTGAGGTAATTGGAATAAGCATATAGGCAACTGGGTATAATAACCAAGAATAGTCCTTAATCTATTCACGCAATCTGACCTCTTCAGATTCGAATCGCCAGTATATAGACAACTGCCATCACACAATCCGTACATATCACAGTTTCTACACCGCATACGTATAAGTGGTATGCGAGGATGGCAATAGCAATCATAACGAGTCGCTTTAGATAGCAGAAGCAGAGAATTGAAATTGATATTCTTACTGCCATTCGACTTTTTAGTACTATCCTTAACTTCCTTGGTCTTATAGGGTCCCAGACTCTTGTATATCTCTCTTAGCTTTTCAATTGCCTCCTTATCCAACTCAGACGGTTTAATATCTTGCGGATCTTTCCCTAACTTGGCACAGACTTCTCTTTCGAACTTCTCCCGATAATATCTATCGTCATAGAGATTAAACGGAACATATATCCATTTATATTTTTGGGGGTCTTTTGAAGAAGCAGCATACCCCATTCTTGTACCAGAATCCAAGAAGCCTGCATTAATATCCAGCCCGTCAACCATCAGACCTTGCCCATCAGAAGATTCTGGTCTCAAAATATCGGCATACTTAACCCAATACTGTTTAACCGATAAATCCGCAACGACACCCATCAACATACTCATATATTGTAATACAGGAGTATCTTTTGCCAGATAGAAATATTCATAGCTGAAAGGCATCACCAGTTTGGTCTTATCCGAAATGTATGGCTTCAGGAATTCAATACCATTCACATGGTCACTATCAAAGTGGGAAATAAACAAGATATCTATTTTGTCATTGGAATCGAAGAACTCACCAATTTCCTTTCTTAATAGCTCTCTCTCCTCAACATCTTTAGCACCACAATCATAGACAACAATAACGTCGTTCTTCCCATCCTGCCGTATTCTTTCCGTGAAGAAAGCCCCATGCCCAGACGGATGCAGTGTTCGATGCAAGATATCCATATTTATATAGTTTTTTAGGGAAATATAACTACCCCTCCTCAAAGCTCTTAATCGTCTCCCTAAGCCCATCCTTCGCTCTCACCGGCATTTCCTTCATGCCCAGGGCGGCCTTGATCTTAGCGTTGGAGACCACGTAATTCTCGGTGAGTTTCTGCATACGCTGGGTGTTCAGGGGCAGGTGGAGCACGTCACCAATCTTGGCAAAGCCGTTCATCAGGCCGCGGGGAATGTTCCAGATATGCGCCTTCTTGCCCAGGGCATTGCATATCACCTCAATCAGTTCGTTGGTCGATAGTGCTTCATCATCACCCATGTGATAGATGCCGCTGGGAACATCCTTGGTCAGAAGGCCTTTGATCACCTTCTGCAGGTTACCGATGCTCGTAAACGAACGCCTGTTCTCGAAGGCACCCAGTGGCCAGGGAATACCTTTGCTCACCACACCATACAGCAAGTTCAGATTCCCCTTGTTGCCAGGACCGTGAATCATACACGGACGCATGATATACACCTTCTTTCCATCCACCACCGCATCCTCATCCGTAAAGTTATGGAACGGACGCTTCAGTGCCTCTGGTGCAAACTTCTCTATGATATAGTTCTCTGCCGCAATCTTCGATTCTCCGTAAGGTCCTACAGGTGTTGGTATGCATTCCTCTGTCAGGAACTCCCCTTCCACCCTATCTGCCGCACTCTTCACCGTAGAGAACTGTATGAACTTCTTTGCCGTAGGATGTGCCAGATACCAGTCGAATATCTTCTGCGTCAGATCTGTATTCACCTTGAAATACACATCTGCCGCACTCTGATTCTTCGTCTTGCCAACACCACCTTTTCTCGATTCCCCACTATAAATTTCCATTATTTCTCTTCCTCCTCTATATTAGCAGTCACCTCAAACTCATTTTTCAAAAGTTTGAAGAATACTTTATTTCTGCTAGATGCAAGTTTATAGATATCTTCAAAAGAATACAATTCTATCCTGATTGGCACCTTCAAATCTTCGCTATCTGTTGGATAAAACTCATCGTCCTTATAACGAGAGTCTTTTAAGAACGGTATTCTATTAAAACCGCCACCTGCACTGATTGATGTTACTTCTTTCACAATATCAGCTTTACGTGCCAAGATGATGCCTTGGTATTGAATATTACTGGTATCTTCGTTCCAATTTAAAATCTGCTGTGGTTTATTATATACATCCTTAGCGTATCTCTTTACTTGACCTATCATGCCTTCCTTTGAATTCCCAGCGTTGTGGGCATGGGTCGTAGATTTTAATTCAAGTATGAGTACCTGCTTCACCGACTCTGGATCATCTGACCATATATAAATATCCGACTTTTCCTCTCCCGGCTTGGTACTCTTACCTTTAAGCGTTGAAGAGAATGTTGTAAACTTGTCATCTAAAATCCAAAGATTATGTAGATGGTTGATGTCTCGCGAACTATCAAGAAGGCTTCCCCTTTTGAACAGCAGTTCTTGTACATCACTTTCAAGTTCTGGTTTTGGTTCTCCATCCTCTCCATATGGTTTAATCATTTCAAATAGGCGTTCAAGTATCCGCTCTCTATGCTTCACATATATGTGGAGACTAGAGTTTAGCAATTTTTGACACTCAATAGTCTCTTCATAAGGTGTATCCTCCTCTAAATGGGGCTTACTCATTTGACTCCAAAACTTCTTCTCGTAATTTCCCTTTGTCTCGATAGCTACTTTCACCAAATCATCCTCATCCATCACACCTTTATTCTCTTCAACAGCCTGTTCAGGGATAAAAACATCAAGAGAAGGATAGCGTTTCTTGAAATTCTTCAAATTTCTTTTTGTTTCTTCCTGATTCTTGGTTATAGTCTCCTTAAAAAAATCGTCCAAAAGTTTGTTTATCTTTTCGTTGATAGCAGAGACATCTGCCGAGGAGATTTCAATTCTCTCCCCCTTTGTATCAACATGTTCGTCAAAGTATTCGGATGTCAAATAGAAAGAATAGCCATCTTCGTTATCGAGCGCATATCGTAACTTGCCATTTTCCAACTCAGCTTTGAGATCTCTAGCAAAACAGATAATGGGATTTTCTTTTCGAAGAGGAGCATCTCGATTGACGAGCCATAACTTAAAATTAAACTCACGCTCATCTTCAAACATCATCTTAAATGGTAAACTCTTGGTCTCTGCCTCAATACTTTTTCTGGTTATTTTTTCCACATCTCCATTCAGAACCAATTTAATGACCAAATCATCGTTTGAAACTAATGCAGGAAAGAATGTTTCAACGACCCATTGCTTCAGAGATGCTATACCATCATATTTTTTAAAGAATGTATTTGCACGACTAAGAGTATTTTGTCTTTCTATCACAATCTTAAGAATAGTATAGGTGTCTTCCGCATCTGTCGTTTCATCTTCTATGTCAAACAAACTAAAAAGACCTTCTTCTGGATTGGGATATGGGAAAAACTTTTTCCTCATTATACCCTTTTCATCCTTGTATACCGTTTCGTAGTTAGCTTTATCAGTGAAAAAAACTATAGCGAGCCTACCTTGACCTAACGGGTGAAAATTATATCTTTCCTTTTCTGGATTCCTCTTATCTAACTCATCGAAGCATTGAGTGTTTGTCTCTGTAAATCCTTCACCATTGTCTCTCAACTCTATAGAGCATCGTTTGTCAGAATAAGATACATTCAAGGTAAGTTCAGGCGAATACTGCTTATGAGACTGTTTAGCCTTATCTTTACGAATAAGAACGGCCTGAATGGAATTAGATATTATTTCCCTGAGTAGCAAATAGAATTTCTCTCTACTGTTTTTATACTCTTTCTCTGCTCTGTTTTGGACATTTGATTTTTGCTCCATAGCATTTTATTGTTAGTCTGGGATATCCTTCTCATTTGTAAGTTGAAATTTCCATTACCAGTTGGGCCACATCTATTGGAAAATCTCGTATCATAGCATTAATCACTCGTTGAGTATACGCCCAGCTCTCATTCCAATGAAAAGTCAAGACAGTCTCCCTCAGCCCATCCTTCGCTCTCACCGGCATCTGCTTCTTGCCCAGGGCACTGCATATCACCTCTATCAGTTCGTTGGTGGATAGTGCTTCATCAGAGACTCATTTACTATCCAAATAATTATTTATATCATTAGCTGTTTTTTTATGCCCATCTCCAAACAAAGTAATTGGCAATCCGAAATGCTTCATAACACTTTTTTGAACCTGACGATTCACGATATATGAGGTAGTTCCGTCTTTTTCATTTTTATCCGTTTTATCGTTATAAAAAACTGCTCTTATATATTTAGGGAATTCATCCCCCTTCTTCTCATTATTAGCAGTATTAAACGGACGTAGATCTACTTCTGCATCCATATCTCCTTCTTTGACTCCATGCTCTGAAAGAATTTTCTTTGGACAAGCGTGATCCATCTGCCAGCCATTAGACGAATACTCGCCATATTTGCTCCATTCAATTAATGCACCCGCTGCATCTAATCGAAAAGAGTCTTTATCTTTACCACTGACCGTTCTTAATCGGTTCCACATTTTCCTTCTTAATTCTTCACTATAATCTGCCATATCAAAAAGTTTTACGCCCTATAATTCTCCAACACATCCAGGGGTTCCCAGCCGAGCTCGCGCTTGGCCTTCTCATTGCTGAATGTCAAAGACTTTGTCATTTTCTCCAGTTTATAGCTATTGATGGGCGCTTTCGAACCTAGCAAGTCGCCTACCTTCGCCATACACCATGCCATCCAATAAGGGATATTCAGAGGTTTCCCTTTGCCGAGCTGACGAGCCACGGACATCGATATTTCTCCAAAAGAAGGTTGACGGGTATCACAAACATTATAGATGCCCCCTTTCTCCTCCAATAATGGAACAAGGCGAGCAATATCCTCTGCCATGAGAATACTTTTCACCACCTTTCCGCCAGCAATATTCATGTAATAGCCCTTCTTGATACCTTTTACCATAGCACCAAGATTGCCAGGAGCATTCTTTCCTGCCAACAACGATGGCCTAAGAATAGCAAGGCGCACTTGATGATCCAAACACCATTTTGTAAGGTACTCTTCTGCCATGATCTTACTCTTAGCGTAAGGGGAGTTACCATTTAAAGGGTGAGACTCATCTATCAATTCACCAAACTCACAACCATATACAGCTACTGTACTAATAAAAATAAGAGCCTTAGGCATTCCCACTTCCTCTAAAGCCTTACACAGATTCACCGTCCCCTGATAATTTACATCATAGAATGCCTGCTTTTCTGCCTCTGTTTTGGGTACGACATGCGCTTTCCCCGCAGCATGAAGAACCACATCATAATGCGTGTTTATAGGCGGAACCTCTTTGGCTAGATTAAACTTGATGTCATCATCATCGGTCAAACCAATAGTATGAACATTGTATGATTTCTCTAACAGAGGTCTGATATTATAACCTAAGAAACCTGAGGCGCCAGAAAATAAAAGTTTCTTCATCTTAATCTAATCTCCTTTAATCATTATCTTGACAGTTTTCGCCATAATAACCATGTCTGTCCAAACGGATTGATGTTCCAAATAGTCCAAATCCATATCCAGTCGTCGCAACATCTTGTCCATTGTGTCAGTGTATCCGTTATAAAGGGAGGCATACGAAGTAAGTCCAGGTCGAACTTGATAGAGTTCCACGTACCTTGGATTATGCTCAATAATCTTTTCGATGTAATATTGTTGCTCTGGCCTTGGCCCTACTATCGACATATCGCCTTTCAGAACATTCCAGAGCTGTGGTAATTCGTCCAAATGATGTTTTCTAAGAAATTTGCCAATTGGGGTCTGCCTAGAATCATTATAGATAGTTAACCTTGGCATTTCGTTTTGTTCACTAACAATCCTCATTGATCTAAATTTGTATATATTAAATGGCCTACCATATCTACCAATTCTTTCCTGAACAAAAAAGATAGGTTTTTTTTGAAACAAGAAAAGAACAACAAATATAAATAATATTAGTGGGGAAGATACTATCAGACCCGACAATGAAAGAATCACATCGAATATCCTTTTTTTCACGATAAAGAGAATATAGTATTTAGCCAACCATCAAGAGAATATTTTTTATAAATGCACTCATCTATCGGAACAAATGGAGTTTGCATAAAGCTTTGTGGAATCACAGGATTATCCCTGTCAACAACTAATATGTTTTGAGGATTATAAAAATCATAGTTTCGAACTTCAGCATTAGTTGTTATCAGTTTCCGTTGACTTCCTAATATCTCTAATGTTCTCATTGTTAGCCCCGTTTGATTAGGATGTTGAACGTCAAGGATAGCTTTAGACCTCTCTATAACATCCATTGTCATTTTACTTGATAAAGGTTCATATCTAAAATCGGAAATGTTAGTCTTTTTAAAATATGGATTTGTTAATTTCCTATATATAAACAACTTCTTACTCTGCAAATAGAAATAAGCATAAGTCTTACCTCCGTAATTCTCTACTTGATTCCTAACTTTATTAAACATCACGATACGATCACTATGAGCCGTACCAATAAATGAAATTTCATAGTCGTAAGTTTGTTTAGGCATTATCCTTGCATACTCATTCAGATAGAACAGCGGAAGAAACTGTATTCTTTCTGCATATTGTTTATCTTTTGGATCAAATGTGAAAACACTGTGGCAATATGAAAGATATTTTTGAGTACCTACTTTATTTTTTAAAGAATCCCACATGTAAAGTATAACTTTCACATTTGAATTCCTATTTATTATAGATCTGAGAAGAGAAATCGGAAAAGCTTCAGGACTTAGTAGGAACAAATAGTCTATCTGTGGAATCTCATTTATCTGTTTCTCAATAGGTTCATAGTATTTTTTTATTTTGTACGCATATAACTTTTTGTGAGCTCGAAGAAGTCCTTTCCCCCAAAAACCATTTGAGGGCCTATCGTCATAAAAATAAACGATGGAACCAAGTTCTTTCAATCTCTTTACTACAGCACATTCATAACCAAAAAAACTTGGAGATATGAACAAAATTCTTTTCCCTTCTAATCGCATTTCCTGTAGGTTTTCAAAATTTGCTCGATTTTGCTATTATCACCATAAATTATTGGTGAATCATAAGGGCGATCGGGGAATTTCCCATAATCCAACTTTATAGACAGTTGGTTATCTTTTATATATTGCTCTACCCTTTCTGCCAGACTTACAGGATTACCGCTACAACAATTTATGATACCTGTGACATCTTCTTGAGTTGAAGCGATAGCAATTTGCCGAGAAAGCTCTTCAACACTTATAAAATCATATTTAGTCTTTCCCGTTGTAAATGGGAACAGCTTCTGTCCTTCTCTATCTGCCTGGAGCAATTTCGCGAAAATGGAATGGTTACGTGTATCATCCCCCAAGATATAGTATGCTCTCAACCAGTACAGTTTACAACCTTTATCTTTACAATAGAGTATCATTGCCTGACGCAATGCATTCTTAGCGATACCATACATTGAGAGAGGATTACATGGGGTATCCTCGTCAATAGCCCCTTCCCAATATCCAACTTCATGCATTGTACCCATCACCGCCAGGTGCTTCAGACCACCATCAACCATTGATGTCAAGAACTTATAATGAGAAGACAAATCGCTGATATGATTTGGAGAATTATGTACGAAACCATCTCTCCATGCTAAATGAATACAAACATCAGGCGAGCCCAATCGCTCAAAAGTGCCATCAGTGCCAGCAAATATATTATCTTCTATACACTTTGCGCGTTTATCAATACCATCAGTCCTTAAATCACATGCTATGACTTCATGACCATTATTAAGCAACGCCGAAACCACATGCCGACCTATATAGCCATTTGCACCTGTAACTAAAACTTTCATTGTAAGAAACCTATTTATATAGCCCTTTCTTTTTCATCTCCTCTATAGAGGCCTCATACTTGTCTTCTTGGATCTCTTGCTGATCTACCCACTTACAGAACTGCGCAATCCCATCAGAGAAACTCCACTTTGGCTCAAAGCCAAGAATACTCCTCGCCAGAGAAATATCAGCAAAATTGTGTCGGATATCTCCAAGACGATAATTTCCACTTACTGTGATGGGAACCTCAATGCCATATTTCTCGCATAGAGTCTTGGCAACTGTCAACACATCAGTAGCCACGCCTGTACCAACGTTAAACACATGGCCATTAGCTTCTGGCACTTCGAGACCTAAAATCGTAGCCTCCACAACGTCATCGATATAAACAAAATCCCTCGTTTCTTTACCATCTTCAAAGATGTTGATGCCATTATGGTTTTTGATACGTGTTGAGAAGATACTCAGAATGCCCGTATAAGGGTTGCTTAACGACTGGCCTGGTCCATAAACGTTCTGGTATCGGAAAGACACAGACTCAACACCTATTGTCGGACATACGAGGTGTACCAACTGACCTTGGACCTGCTTCGCAATGCCATAGACAGACGATGGATGAATGGCAGAATCCTCTGTCGTGGCAACAAGCTTGAGTTTCCCACCACATTTAGGACAATGGCATTCGAAATCCCCCTTCGCCATATCCTCATCCCTGCGATCATTAGGATATACGTCGCCACATGTATCACAATGATACTTTCCTTCTCCATAGATAGCACGGCTCTCTGCCACCAAGACTCTTTTTACAGAATGTTTGGTGTTTGTAAGTATATCAAGCAGCAAGGCCGTACCACCGATGTTTGTCCCTACATATTTCTCTATTTCATACATCGACTGGCCTGTACCTGTTTCTGCTGCCAAATGTACAACGTATTCGACACCATCTAAAGCCTTAAGCCAATCTTGACGAGATGTAACTGAGCCCTTTATGAATTTAACCTTATCTTTTATTGATAAATATAAAGGCGAACATTGTTCTGGATTATCACCATGTATCTGTTTAGACAGATTATCCAGCACAACGACATCGTAGCCCTTAGCCTGAAGCTTAAGAGACAAGTTGGATCCGATAAAGCCAGCTCCACCAGTGATTAAGACTCTATTCTTTTTCATATCTTTATCCATTTTTTCATTTCTGAGCTCCATCTCTTAATTGGAACAGCAGGAGCTCCAACTGCGATTGTATTTGGTGGAATGCTTTTATTAACAATGCTATGAGCACCAATAACACATCCATCCCCTATTTCGACGCCAGGCATAATGGCAACACCTTCGCCAATCCAAACATTTTTGCCTATCCGAACCGGTGCAGTTGAATACTCTCGTTCTATAGGAGGAATCGACGGATCCGAATCATTATCCCCACCTTTGTAAGAGCCATGGCTATTGTCAGATATGAAAACATGTGAAGCCATCAGCACATTATCACCAATTTCAATATGATCCATGGCTACTATATGCACATAGTCATTTAGTTGAACATTTTTTCCGAATACAAGCCTCTTTACTGAAGAATCTTGCAATGGAAAACAGTCAAAACGACATCCGACGCCAGTTGTTAATCTCTCCCCCCAATTAATACATTTTCTTCCACGTATAACCATAGGAAAGCGAAAGAGCCTTGCTTTTCTTTCAATCAACTTTGTTCTGATTAGCCACCACAATAATTGGCATTTGTCAACAAAAGAATAATTGTTTCTCATCTTTATATGCACTATTTGCACATCAATAAACGATAAACATCTGTAGTTTGTTTATAAGTTTTATCCCAGCTAAAACGTTTGGAATTTTCCAAACCTTTGGCTGTTTCTTTTTCTAAGAACGAGGTATTCCTTATCAGTTCCTCTATTCTGCTACATATCCCCTCAATAGAAGAATCTATGGGCATGCAAAGCTCTGAATCCCCCACAATTTCTGGAATAGAGGAACTCTCCATACACAAAACAGGACATCCACACCGTTGAGCTTCTATCACGGGAATACCAAAGCCCTCATATAATGATGGATATAACAAGATGCATGCCCTATTATATAATTCATTAAGATCTTCATTACTTGTTCCTCTCAAGCAAATAAAGTGGCCACTACCAAGTTGGTCTGTCAAAAAAGCAGTTTCTTTATCTCCCATATATTCACCACCGACCATTACTAAAGGTGTTTTCAACTGTTTACATATCTTTATTACAGTCGCAAAATTCTTATAAGGAACATGTCTACTTCCTACATAAATCGCATATTCATTAGTTTCAAATGGCAACTTAAGCTTATACTCAGCAGTTTTCATCTTACGGAACAAAGAATTAACGCCATTATGAACTACATAGACCTTATTTTCATTCACATCAGGAAGATAAGTTAGAAGATCTCTTTTGGTACTTTCAGAGATACAAATCACAGCATCTGCTTTTCTTATTGCATGCCACTTTTGGATAGAATGAACCTTCTGTCTAAATCCACTCACATACTTTTCATATACAAAGTCGTGAACAGTCGTAACATTCTTAGCAGAAGGATTCTTATCTATTCGATAATGAGAAGAGTGGAATAGATGGTTCTCTTCTATTTGACTTTTTACATCAATATAACGAAATAACTTGAGACCTATAGAAGACCTACGTTCTATAAGAATATCTGGAAGATTCAGACTCCTTCTGAAGATGTTTTCATCCGCGTTACTGTATTCTATAAAGCGAAGATCATAATTATCGTTACTAACAAGGCGTTTAAGATGTTCTGTCCAAACAACAGATGCACCGCCAGACTTTTGAAGGGAATAGATTATGTTGTCTAATAAAACTTGCATATAAATAGAAATAAACTGTCAATTTGGGTGTCCAGGCCTAAAAACAATCATCTAGGCTATCTTTTCCCACCTGAACGTCCAAACCAGATTAAACATTAATATAAATATTTAGCAACTATTCGGTGAAGCCCGTTGAACTATTAGTTTATGAACTTTAGCTTTGCGATATAGCCATCAGCAAGGTCAACACATAAACAGCAGATATGAATATAGTTCTTTTTTCTTATTCATTTATCAGAGGGATTACACCTTAAGATCTTCCAAAATATCATCGTACAATTCTATATATTTAGCAGCTATGACTTTATTGTCATATAACATTGCATTATTATATCCGTTATTAATAAGAGATTCCCTGAGCTGTTTATTGGTTATCAACTTACAAAACCCATCTCTTATCTCTTCCACACTAAATGGATTCACTAATAACGCTGAGTCACCTGCAACATCATTCATTGGCGAAATGTTTGAAGAAAGGACAGCCCTTCCTATAGCATTACCCTCTATTATTGGCATACCAAATCCTTCGAATGTTGAAGGAAAGGAAACTATATCGCAGTTAGCATATTCCATTATGATTTCCTCATCAGTAATGTTAAAGGAATTAGAATATTCAACATGTTCTCTATTGAGCAAATCAATTTGTTCACTACTCAGCTTTCCTATAATACGTAAATGACAATTGATACCGGACAAAGCACATATTACTCTTTTTAGATTCTTGTTTTTCCTTGTCCCTATATGTAAAATCTGAGGTTTAGAATCATTGAATATATGAGGTATCCTTTTAAATTCACTTCCCACAGAATTATTTATAACTCTTAAATCCTTTTTAGCTATAAAAGGATATTGCTCCATCAACCTGTCCTTTGTTGATTGTGATATGCAGGTTACATATTTTGCTTTTTTTAGAGGCAGATAGAAGAAAATAAAATCAAAAATCTTCTTTTTAAGTGGATTGGCTATAATACCGAGGTCATGAATAGTTAAAACTGTACGTTTAGAAGGCAAAAAAAGATTGTAAAAATGAAGCTGTCCTGTAATATGATTAATATCCCCCCGGTTCTGGTAAAACCTCATTATGTCAACTAATATATGCCAAACAGACACGCGAATACTTGATGCGTAAGATTTCCTAATTTCAAATTTCTCAGATATATATGGGAGAACATTCTCGAATACTCTCTCAATACTGTGCTCATGGCTTGGAGCTCTAAACACAAATTGGATTCGTTTAATTGACATTTTTCTGCACATTTTGATTCATATATATTGTTTTGTATGGTATAAAAGGATTACCACCAGGCATATCATACTGATTAATTCCTTTTGTCATTGTGAGTATACCGTAGAAATAAACAACAATATACAACAATCTAAGAGACAATCTTCTTCTAAAGTTTACAATAACATAAGGTATTAAAATAATTTCAAACATATTAAAATAGATAGAAGCTCTTGAAACAAGTATTTGAAGCATGCTCCCATTAAATATTAAATATATTATTAAACCCACAATGTAGTAATTAAGAAAAAGATTAATATATGGCGATAATGATAATCCCTTTTTGTTCCTAAGCCATAAAATGGGAATAATCCATATAAGTCTTTTTGCAATTGCCACTATCATCATTAATCCTGAAGAAGCTATATCATTATAATCCATGTTAGAATAAAACATAACTCTCATTGCAACATCACCTCCGCTAACAACCAAGAGCACATCCACCAATTTAGAGACAAAGCTTGTCAGAGAAAGCATAACAGATATTAGAAATAACATCAACAGCAACCGCATACTAAATGACCTCCTTAGAAATAAGCCACATAGAAAAAGAAGTGCAGAAGTATGAAATGTAAAGGCAACAAAAACCGCACAAACAAAGTGCCATTTTTTATCTGAAAGTAAATAATCTATTGAAAGGAGACATATTAATATAGCCCAAAACTGTCTGTTCATTCCCTGAACAGAAACATATAGCAAGAAAAAAAGAAGTACTGACAGAACGGGCTGAGGCGAATATTTCTTAACAAAGCGCCACAGTACAATATATGTCAGAATAGCTTGAATTAGAAGTAAGAATGTATAATTGGGCCAAATTGTATATACAACTTTGTTTAACATGAAAAATCCGGGTTCAAATATAGCGAATCTATCATCTGAGCTGTCTATAAAAAAATCATAATAATTTTTCCAGTCAGTTCCGTTCTCCCATCTTAATCCATCAAATAGAATTAACAGAATAAGCAATAAATAAGCGATTTGCTTCTGCTTTTCCCAACTTTGACCAATGGAATAATAGCAAAGTATAAATAAGACAACAGATATAATATAATAAATCTCCATGCTTAAAAAATCACGATAAGCAAACTTTGTAATCGACTTAACGTTTGTGTTCCAGGCTACAGCAATATGAGCAAATAGCGAAAACGCTTGTTACAAAAGCATTTCAACAAATAGAAGAATATGCTTCAATCCATTTCTTTTCAAATGAGCACTTATCTATCCCATATTTATTTATTGATTCATAGGAAGCTTCTCCTTGAGCATTAGCCTCATCTGGATTACATATATAAAACAACATGGCCTCATAAAGGCTATCAGTGGTTGATTCTTTGCATATATATCCATCTACTCCATGAGTAATAAGTTCTGGCAGTCCACCAGAAGGATAAATAATAGATGGGCAATGATGATATTTTGCTTCTGACAAGACATTGGCTAAAGGTTCTTGTTTTATAGAAGGTATGCATAATACATCTATATGGTCAAAGAACAAGTCGATATTTTCTATCTCTCCTATTAAAATAATACTATGCTTATATTGTGTGGGGATAAGGGAAAGGACCTCGTCTGCAAAGGCGACATCATATGACAAAGAGCCTGCTATTATCAGTCTAACATCATTATTCTCGTTCAATAGTTTAACTCCGGCTTCTACAAGATGTCGTACGCCTTTAGGCCTAATAATCTGGCCTATATAACCAAATGTTATTATTGGCTTTCCCGTCTGATTATTAAAAGAATACAATCGGTGTTCTTTTTTATAAGGAATGATCCTTGCTGGAGGGTAGTTGTAAATAATTCTATCATTAATAGGGTCCCTACCGGCAGAAGTTAATGTGTTTTGCACATATTTTGCGTTACTGACAATTCTTTTAACTTTCTTTACAACAAATGTTTTCCAAACGAATTCATTGTATCTGCGAAAAGACAAAATTTCGTAGGCAGGAGCATCCCCCACCCGAAATAATATATTTTTCCTTGATAATAGAAGTGCTGGATAAAAATCATAGAAATTAACTTCATTACACATCATTATTGTCTCAGGATTAATCCGAATAATTATGGCTAGTAATCGGATGTTTGCTATAATATACTCAAATGCATATCGAATTGTACGGAATCTCCTAAATTCTCTAGAAGGAGCTAATAGTGGATGAAGAACAAAATCATTCAACGCTTCAACAAGTTTGGAATCTGATTTTGTATTGTATACTACATGAATCGTCTTATTACAATTATTATGCAATAAATGATAAACGGTAATATTCGCTCTCTCTTTTCCATATAAAACTTTAGATGTCAATATGGCAATAATACGATTATTCATTATATGTGCAGATATAATATGACTAGGAAATCTTTATAATTTGACCAGGAACTCCTGATACGATTGCATTGTCCGGTACATCTTTAAAAATAACAGTATTAGGGCCCACTTTTACATTGTTCCCAATAATAATCCTACCAAAGATTTTACAACCGGCATTGATTTCACAATTATCCCCGATAATAGGAACTTCATCAATTGTATTCTTGATCCCAATAATAGTTCCAACATTAACAGTACAATTGCGTCCCATTGATTTACAGACAATAATTACGCCACCTGGGAGATGGGGAATATACAACCCAGAGTCAACAGTATTTGGCCTAATGACAATCCCGTATTTTTTTGACAAATACATATTATACCACAACCGGTAATAATATAGAAAATAACCAAAGTTTTTTTCCCCTTTAATACAATTAATTGTATATTCCAATTTCCTTAATGACTTAAGGTATCTGAAAACACAAGCAGTTTCATAACATAGGAAAAGACGTTTTATGTAGATAAAATAATTGTAATCACATTTGTTATTTCGCTGCCAGTCCTCATGAATATATCGTGACAAATCCTTTTTATTCCGAATCATGGTACTATTTGATATGTAAGATACTAAGAATTTTATTTATAACAGCTTTAAAAATAGCCCCGTCCTTTATCATCGATTTTCTTGTGTTGAATAGTCTTTCTTTTGTCAATATTTCAAGTTTCTTTTTCTCTTCTTCCGGATTTATATTAACATCATTATACTGATTTAGTTGCTTTAAGTTTGAATTCAATCCATCTTTATATGAACTTGCCACTTGTTCTCCTAAAATATATCGCCATATCTCAACATGCTTGATAGTGTAATCTTTCCACGTCCAATCTGAAACAGAATTGACAATAGCCATCTTTTTTTCTTGAATTTCAAGCAGTATATCTCTAAGTTCTTCGTAAGTATCAAAAGGATTGGTCAATGCTGCTGGCGCATCTAAATGATAACCTTGTGGTGTAACTATTGAGGGGATGCCTGCTGCCGCTGCATCTACAAACCCCATTTGCCCTTCATCATGACCCATATACAGATAATAATCAAGTGATTCTATCATTGGGTAATATTTCTCACGAATAAAGTCACTATAATATTCAACCTCAAAACCTGCTTCTCTTAATTTACAAACCTGGTCTTCCCATCCAGCTCCCATAATTGCAAAATTAAAATAGGCAGGATCTAGCACATGAGCTAACTTGTTTAAGTATTTTTCATTTTTCCTTCCATCTGGATATACGCGACTTGCTAGTCCAACCTTGATTTTTTTTGGTTTTGCAACTTGATCATGTGCGGGAACCACATAGCATAATTTGTTTTTGTCAGCCCCCATTTGAATAAGCCAATTCATCATCTGGCTAGACATACAAATACCCATACATGATTTTTGAGTGCCGTTAATAGCTTTATCCAATTTATAAGTATCGTCGACATGGGTTATCATCAAAGTATCATGAGTACTGGGAACCCCATCATAATTAGTGTATATTAAATGGTGATTAATATCTGCATCTGTATCTACTTTATCCTTAATGGTACAACCAATACCCATCTTTGTCAACTCGCTTTGCATTTTAATAGCAAATTTTTCCAAGATCCAAGAATCTTTCTCATAGTTTACAATATTAACTCTCATAAATCATTCAAATTGATTATTAAACCTCATATTAAGCTTAAACATGTTCACTGGCATAGAAGAATCTATCTTACAAAATTATAAAGAAAAAACATAGAATACTTCTGCTTTGCTATTAATTGAAATAGAATGTTTAGCAATCGCAATAAATGTATTCATCAAATATGTCTACTGTAAAAGTCACGTATTAATTTACATATACTATCTATCTCATTGATTTTCAACCCACTCCCTGAAGGCAAATAGAAACCATTCTCGGTCAACCATTCACAAACAGGATACTCTCCAGAACAATCACAACCAAAATCCTTCATGGCTTTTTGTTTATGCATACCCGTAAAGAGAAGTCGGGTGTCAATACCATTCTCCTTTAAATGAGCGATGAGTTCATCTTTATTATGACCATATTTTACAGGATCAATCACGATGGTGTTCATCCAGCAAACATCCATGCATCCTTCTTCCGGTTCTGACTGGAAAATGATGCCAGGTACATCTGCAAGATAATTCTTATACAACTCATGATTGCGGATACGCATAGCACGATAATCATCAGCCTTTTCCACCTGCGCCAAACCGATGGCTGCAACCACATTACTCATACGATAATTGTAGCCAATATCATCGTGCTGATAATTTCGAGGGCCATCAAGAGGAAAACAAACATTCTTGAAATATCGAGCACGATCATATACCTCTTTATTATTGGTGATAACCATTCCCCCTTCACCTGTAGTAATGTTTTTATTGGCAAAGAAACTGAAAGCTGCTATATCTGAGAAAGAACCAGCTTTCTTACCTTTGTATAATGCTCCATGAGCCTCAGCAGCATCTTCGATAATATAGAGATGATATTTATCAGCCAATGCCTTGATGGCATCCATATCGCACATCTTTCCAAAAATATGGACAGGCATAATAGCCTTAGTCTTGGGTGTTATCTTCTCCTCAATCTTTGTTACATCAATGTTCCATGTATCTTTGTCAGCATCCACAAACACTGGCTTTGCCCCAGAATAGCAAACTGCAAAAGCAGATGCAATCATAGTAAATGTTGGAATAATCACCTCGTCATCCTTTCCAATGCCTAAAGCTAAAAGAGCTAAGTGCAAGGCTATTGTACCATTGCAAACCGCCACACCAAACTTACAATCTGAATATGCAGCGAACTGCCCCTCAAACTGAGTTACGAACTTTCCGGAAGAAGATATCCAACCTGTCTCGACTGCCTCGGTTACATATTTCAATTCGTTTCCTGCCAATAGAGGCTCACAAACGGGAATAAATTTATCCATAGCTATATCAATCAATTAATCCTTAATAATTGCCTCTGCGTCTGCAATAGGCTCAAATCTCACTTTATCCTTAGCACCTAGGTAAGGGCCTTGCTTCACTTCAAAGATATCAGCTCTTTCCAATACCTTGAAACCATGTCCACCACCCTTAAGAATCACGATATCACCACTATGAACCATATGACTCTCTACATATTGCTGGTTTTCATCGTAGAAATCGACTCTAACCTCTCCAGAGCGGATAAAAAGAATCTCTTCTGTATAGAAAACTTCACGCTTAATCTTATTATGTGTATGAGGTACAATCACATAGCCATCAGGACGATTCATATAACCTAACTGCAGACCGTCATTATCTTCTGAGAAGAAACCGATACCACTGTTATGATAGGTAGAGCGAACTATAGAGCCCAACTCTACGTCATTATGCTCAATTTTGATTACATTATCCATAATTTGCTGATTTTATTATTTTACAATACCTTTTTCCAAATATGCAGAAAGATTCATCTTAACACGTTCACTCTCCCTTTCTACAGCCACTTTAGCCATATCATGATCAACCATAAGTTTTACAAGTTGCTCGAATGAAGTCTGGCTTGGGTTCCATCCCAATTTCTCTTTGGCCTTAGTAGGATCACCCCACAAATTCACAACATCAGTTGGGCGATAGAAGTCTGGTGAAACCTCCACTAGACATTTACCAGTTAACTTGCTATAGCCCTTTTCTTCCATTCCCTCTCCACGAAAGTCCAATTCAATACCTGCGTATTGGAAAGCCAATTGAGTAAATTCTCGAACAGAGTGCTGAACACCTGTAGCAATCACAAAATCTTCAGGCTCATCCTGCTGAAGTATCAGCCACATGCATTCTACGTAATCCTTGGCATAGCCCCAGTCGCGTAGAGAATCCAAATTACCCAAAAAGAGTTTGCTCTGTTTCCCCTGAGCTATGCGAGCAGCAGCCAGAGTGATCTTACGTGTTACAAAGGTCTCACCGCGACGTTCAGACTCATGATTAAACAGAATACCAGAACAACAGTACATATTGTAAGCCTCACGGTATTCTTTAACAATCCAATAACCATATTGCTTAGCAATAGCGTATGGACTATATGGATGGAAAGGTGTATTCTCATTTTGAGGTACCTCTTCAACCTTACCATAGAGTTCTGATGTTGAAGCCTGATAGATACGACACGTCTCAGCCATACCACATTGACGAACAGCCTCTAAGATGCGCAATACGCCCGTAGCATCTACATCGGCCGTAAATTCTGGAGAATCAAAACTTACCTGCACATGGCTCTGTGCAGCCAGGTTATAGATTTCATCTGGTCTTACCTTACTTATAATCTGTATCAACGACATAGAGTCGCCCATGTGACCAAAATGCAGGTGAAAATTAGGTTTTCCTTCCAAATGGGCAATGCGCTCACGGAAGTCCGTAGAACTTCTGCGTATCATACCATGGACATCATAACCTTTTTCCAATAGGAATTCTGCCAAATATGAACCATCTTGACCTGTTACACCAGTAATAAAAGCTTTTTTCATAAAAGTCTTATTTCGTTATTTAAATGATTTTCTAATTGCTTCTTCTGAGTTGTATTTCGATTGCCATCCTAATAGTTTGGCTTTGCTTAGGTCATAGCGATATTTCTGAACATCACCAGACCATGTATAGTCATTATTAAAACAGATACATGCTTTACTTTTTGTTTCTTCCAATGCGATCTCTGCAATTCTCCTAACTGTAATGGTGTCGCTGTTTCCTATTAAGTATGTATTCAACCTCTCATTAGAATGATCTACCACGTAAAGTAATCCGTCAATAGCATCATCAATATATAGGAATGGCTTCTCCTGTTTTCCGTCACCTAACAGATGAATGATTTCATTACCTTCTTTTATTTGTTCTTTGATGTCGCAAACAACACCTTGTTTGGCTGTTGGGCCAACCACATTGCAGAATCGAATTATCCATGTTTGTATATCATATCTATGGCTGAATGCACTGATAAAAGCTTCGCAAGATAATTTAGATGCGCCATAATACGATATAGGATGCATAACAGATGTCTCATCGAATGAATAATCTGCTAAACCATAAATAGTTGAACTCGATGTAAAGACGAACTTTCTTACATTGTAATTGACTGCCAGCTGGAGGATATTAATAGTAGGAAAGAAAGTGTTTCGAATATCAATCTCTATATCATTTTGTCCCTTTGAAATGCTCGTATTTGAGGCTAAGTGAAAGATTGTATCAAATTTATATTTCCTAAAATAAATCTCTTCAACTTCAAGGTTATTGATGTCCACTTTAACAATCTCAAAATTTTCGTGAAGAATCAAGTCATCAATAAAACCATTAGAGTTCCCTGAATAATTATCAAACACAACTACTTTAAGGCCTTCAGATAATAATCGTTTGCTTAGTGCTGAGCCTATGAAACCAGCACCGCCTGTTACCAACACCGTCTTCACAATAATTACCCCCCCGCATTAAAAAAACTAGAAACGAATAATTCGTTATTTACTTCTTCTTAATGAATTTCTGTCTATTTATCGTCTTTTCTGATATATCTTTTAATCGTTCTAATAAAAAATAAAAAATAAATTGTAATCTGACAGACAAGACACACAGTCTTTCGAAAATACGAAATACAAAAATTATAATTGTCTATATCTTCTTTTCTCATATTCTGTATATTATAATATGCTTCAAAGCATAATTTGAAATAAAAAAAGAAAGCTTTATTGATAAACTCCTTTTTAAATTTATTAAGAATATAAAGATGCCCCAATATACTGCGTTTTGTACTTTTTGATATTGTATCTTCTCCGCCTCTATAATAATCAACTAATTCTTTTTCTACAGTTGTATATAATGAAATATTACTCAATCTAATATGAGTTTCCCATTCTTGATATGCAGGACAATCTTCATCAAGCAAATTAACATCAATCAACTTTTGACGGCGAATTAATGTACTATCATTGCAGAAATAAGTCCTACCTTTTAAAATATCAGTATGAAGGGAACCATATCCGCGCCATGCGATTGTATCTATTTTTTCGTCATTTTGATTAACTACTGTTAGGAAAGATCCACATATATCCGCCTGATCAGTATTTATTTTCTCTATTACCTTCTGAAGAAAATCCTCATGCATGATGTCGTCAGAATCAAAGAAAACCACATATTCTCCTTGGGCTTCTAATATGCCTGTATTTCTAGCTCCTTGGGCTCCTTTTTTTCTATTATTATCTAATAATTTAAAACGACCATCAACCTTTATGTACTCACGTATAACATTAAACGTATTATCGGTAGATTTGTCATCAACGACAAGACATTCCCATTCTGGATATGTTTGATTCCTAATACTCTCTAATGTCCGAGTTACAACTTTTTCTCTATTATATGTTGGAACAATAATACTTATCATAGAGGTGCTCCTTTATCAATTCTTTCAATTTAAATATGTTCCTCTACACCACGGAAATGGACATTTAATTCATGGAGATGCTCCAAAAGAGTCCCGAGAGGGGTACCCTCTGTCATTTTAGCAAAAGCATTAACATCTTTTGGGAAGCACTTTCCACCATATCCGAACTTACCATCAGGGCCTGGAACATAGGTATGGGTATCATTAATATATCCAGAGAGGAGTACACCTGTATGCACTTTGCGCCAGTCGGCCCCCATCTGCTCACAGTATTCACGGCAAGCATTAAAATAAGTCACCTTGTAGGCACCAAATACATTGTGCATATACTTTGTCAGTTCTGCCTCTAATGGAGACATCACGGTAAACTTTTTGCCTACAAAAATCTTGGTAAGCAATTCTTGGGCTCCAGTGAATACCATTGTCTGCTTGCGGAAGTCTTCTATGAAAGTGCGTTCTGTCAAGAACTCTGGCATATAGCACACCTGATGACCAGTCTCTTTAGTGAGCATCTCGCTCGTTCCAGGAAGAATCGTTGTACGAACGAACACTGGCACATCAGGTAAGTTGGTAATCAACTCTTTCATCAGCGTCAAATCCTGTGTCCCATCATCTTCTGTAGGAACATGAATCTGCAGGAATGCAATATCGATATTACTTAAATCATCATTATACCCTTTATAAGGGTCGCTAATGAACAGTTTACACTCTGGATTATTATGCTCTAACCAATCCTTCAAGGCTCCTCCAACGAAGCCACATCCAATAATTCCAACGTTAATCATTTATATTATTACAATTAAAAAAACCGTACTATGTTAAATATCTTTTGCTTAATCTTTCTCAAAAAACTCCTTATTATATCTCTAACTTTTTCAATTTCGCATTTCAAGAGCGTTGATTTCTTTACCTTAACCTTGTTGCCAGATATAATGGTCATTAGTTCTTCTGACATTTTAATATAGATAGGACGCTGATAATGGCGAATAGTATCCTTATGGTCCTCTCTTGTCTTAACAAACTTTCTCACATCTATCAAACCACAAGCGCTCGCATTCTCTGCAACAAATTCATCAAGAACTTTATTCATCTCAACATGTCGCTCTGATGCCAACGGCTCATCGTTGCAAACATTAGGAGTTTCTGCACCATTGATGAATATAATAGGTTTATTTAATCGCTTTAATAACCAGCCTAATTCGGATTTAAAGTCCTGTGGTTTTTGTAATCCAAGAAAAAGATAATCCCGACAGAACTGTTCACTCTCATTGGCAGTCAAATTAAGATAATCACACAATGCCTGTTGATCCATATACCCACCATATGCCACCTTAAATTTATGGGCTCTATTTTCATATAATTCATGTGTATAGTTCATTAATACAGAATAAACCAAAACATCGTAATCATTAGAAAATATGATCGATTCCAACATTTTAGCATCTCCAAATGGCAGTTGAGCTATTTGCCTTTTTTCATTTTCAGAAAGTGATTCTAACTCACAAAGATATGCAGAATGCTCTCTATGAACGGGAACACCTTTTCTGTTCGGGTAGTTGAATTCTTTTATAATCTCGAACTTTGAATCATCTATATAATGACACATCTGTTCAAGATCACATCCACCCAACATCAATAATCTAATACGATCCTTTTTAGGTTCTTTTTCTTTATTACCTTCAAAATACTCTACCTCAGAAATCCAATCTATTTCGTTTTGTGACGTCAAGCTACTTGCGACTGGACCAACAACGTTTACCTTAGGACATCCCAGTTTCTTATACACATAGGTTTCAATCCCAAGATTCAGAATACGACAGGAGAATAAGAAATGGCGCAACTCACAGGTACACTTATCTAAAGAATAGAAGCCGCATATACCGTAGTCTCCAAACTTATCTCTTACCTCTATACAGACATTATCCAAACTTGCATCATTAAGAAGCGTATCCAGTTGCCCCACTTCTAGTCTTACCTTGGTAAAATTAAGCTGGTTGGTTCTATTTATCAATTCAAAAATTCTGTCTTTATGATCTTTACAATCATGAATGAGCCGTATTTTGATATCAGACTCTTTCAGAAAGGTCTTGTTATCTGAATATTCTGCACGAGCCACCTGTTTCTTTTCAAGTATCTTATATTGCTTCAGCCTGCTTAAAGAAGAATCATCTTTTCCCTTCAATTCTGGCATACTTAGCAGTTTATCAATAAAAGCCTCGCTCAAAGTATTGATACCCTCATTATAATGTTCTACTTCTTTACGGTTTGATATATTATCATCAATGAAGAGTATATTGGGAGCCCTCAACTGGCAATTTGAAATGATGTTCCTGACATTCTCGCCTTTAGGATTCCAATTGATACTTGGGAAAATGAAGTAATCCCAGATACCTGCTTCGAATAACTTTGCCTTAGCAGCTTCAAAATCATTTTTTGAAGATATAGAATTAACGATGCCCCTGAGAGTTAACTCTTTTACAATCTCTACGTTTTCTGGAATTATATGTACTTCTCCTTCAGAAAGAGTTCCTGACCAGAATGTCTCATCTAAATCCCAAATGACTAACTTTATTTTTTCCATTACAAAACTTGCAAATACGACCTCTTAAATTTCACTTACTATCCTTACAATTTTAAATACCCGCTTTTTATGCATAAGCATATCGAACCCAATCCCCACAAAGCTGTTATAACTCCCTTTAAAATCCAAGATAAGTCTAAACATATCATGACAATAATAGTAATAGCTATCTGAATACAGAACAACTTTACATAAGGATAAGTAACTCTTGAAGTTACTTTAAAGAACTTATAGAAAAATCCAGAATATCCTTGATACAAGAAAGCAACATATGTTACAATCGCAGCAGCCCACAAACCTCCCTTGGGTACCAATATAATATTAAGTAACAATGCTATCACGCCTGCAGTAAAGGTTATACCCAATAATTTCCTGGTCTCTTCATAATAAAAAAAAACATTCGATGCCGCAATATATGCCGGACGATAATTTAAAGACATGATTAACAACGCTGCCAATGGGTATGAAGTGGCAAGAATGTCATTCTTAATCAACAACATAAAAATCTCCTTACTCCATAATGCGAACAAGAAGGTTCCCGAGTATGTTAAAAATGCAAATAACATTATCTCTCTCCTAACATCGTCCTCACGATTATATCTTATGCCTTCCATGCACATTGGACCAATAGCACGTTCTACTGCATATACCAAGGAATCCATTAGTGTATAAAACTGCTGTGCCAAGTTATAACGTCCAATTTCTCCAATACTCACATTGGCATTATCCATAACAATCCTGTTTGAAGTCGTAATCAAATATGCTGTATAATAATGAGGGACAACAGGTAGTGAAATCTGCAAAGCTTTCTTGATTGTCCTTCTTTTAGGGAAATAGATAGGACGAAAACCTAATTTGAAATTCATGTCATACCAATATAAAATATTAATTAGGAAAGTACTAGCAAAAGAAGCTACATACCATCCCATATACCCAAGTTCAAAAATGACAATTAAAACATAATTTATTAAAACAGACAAGAAACCAGACAATAGACTTCTAACTGCAATTGGTATCGGTCTTTGGCAGAGTTGGTAGTACAATGCCCCCAAAGCTCCCGAAGGTCCGAAAATCACCCCATTAAAATTCGTCAGCAAGATAATCATCCAACGGTTATCCAAAGCCTCATCTGGTATGGCGAAATACAATACAACAGACTGAATGACAGAAAAAAAGACCATCCAGTATTGGAGGAAGCCATAGACCTCCCGCCATAAAATCTTATACTGATATTTTGCTTTAAAGAAATTTACTTGTAAGTAGGCACTGACTCCTAAAGTAGATAAGGCAGACAAAGCCATTGTATAAGCTGCGATGGTACCAGCAATACCATAATCCACATCAGTCAAATGAGCTGTCATGATGGGCAGCAAGAACACCGACACTATTCTTGGCACATGCGGTGCCAAACCATAGATAGCACTATTTGTCAATACCTTCTTAATCATCCTAACAGGACTTTGTGCTCTACCAAATAGTTATAAATACGATCTGAAGAATTAGCATCAGTATATTTATGCTGTAAATCTCTCACCCATCGTCTTTTTTCAACATGATTATCTTCACCTTTTAACAGTTTATCGCATGTCTCATAAAAAGACATCTCATCAGTAAAGATATCTCCTGCAATAATTGGTGCCAAAGGATCATACGAGAAGCCTCTGGTTTCTTGATAGATCTGATAATCATAGAAGTTGAAGAGCACGGGTCTGTCCAAAAGCAAGTAGTCAAAATACGTAGAAGTATAATCTGTTATCAGGACATCAGCTCTCTGCATCAGTTCACATAATCCATATAAGTTTGTGGACTTATGAATCATCATACCATAAGGCAAATCGTGACTGATGACAGCCTCGTTCTGATGACTATGCAGTTTACAGATGATGAGGATGCCTGACTCTCTCAGGAAATTCTCCATTCTGACTTTATCTATCCCAAAGCCCAAAGCACTGCGCTTCGCATCTGAGCACTCCTCATAGTCACGATGAGTAGGACTATAGAGGAACACCTTCTTCACCTCATAATCAACAGACTTTCTGATTTCATCTTCTAATGCCGGACATGTCTTGGTTGTCATAAGTTCGTCATCACGAGGGAACCCCAGAACTTTAAACTTCCCGAAATCGACATGGTAAGTATGAGAAACGATATTACTATATACTAAAGATGAAGAAATACAAATATCAAACAACTTATCATAAACTTTGTTTTCCTTACTATGAAACTTATAATCATCCTTAAATGGGATAAAATAAGAAAGGAATACAACTTTCTGTTCAGGAGACTTGAATGGAAGAGGGTAACCTTCTGCTGTAAAGATTACAGAACTCCTCATCAATTCTTGATAATGGACCGGTCGCAAGTTCAAGCCAAAAAAAGGAAAACACTTAATATCTATATGAGGTAGTTCCGACTTGATTTTTTTACTCAATTCGTCATACTGTCGGACATCACAAGCCAGTCTGTATTTGTATTTGGAGCCAAACCTTACAATAAGGTAATGCAGGAAAGACAAGCAATTGTCTGATTTATAATTAAACAAATCATACCCATTAGCATACATCCCCCCATGAGGAATAAAAGACAAAGTATTAGCCTCTTCCTGAGCCAAACTTCCTCTCAATTTCAGGTATTGGTTCATAATAAAGAGATGCAAATTATAAAGATACTTCCTCAAACACATTTGGCTATAACATTTTCTTCAGCATACTTCAAATCTTCTTCGTCATCTATCTCATACCAAATGACATCATGAGATTTTAGCACATAGACAGGACTGAGATTCTGAGACATCCAGAGCAACTGATATTCATAACCCAACTTGGGCTTATCAGCTATAATCTTCTCATATTCAACACATAATAGGTGATAGAAAGAAGAGGATAGCTTATGAATACCGACCAATTCTCCTTTCGCATCAATCTCCGCTTTGTTGGTTGAACATCTGGTTAATATTCCATGCTCATCATATTCCACATAGTACTGATCCTGGAACTTGGTTACTGGTGTGATCAACATGATATCAGGATGCTCGTTTTCCTGAAGTTCCGTAATCGCTTTCTGACTATAGATGATATCCGATTCCAAAAGGATGAAATCATCATCTCCGATAGCCTCACGACAGTTCCACAAGGTGTACATGCTGTTGGTTTCCGCATAGCGGGGACTAAATACACATTCAATCTGCGGATATTGTCCTTTAAGGGCTTCATAAGCTTCTTTCTTATATCCAGTACCAATAATGATACGCTTCATGCCACAGGCTAATAAGGTTTCGATGGAGCGGATGACCATAGACTCGCCACCGACTTCAATAAAACCCTTAGGCATCGTCTCAGTCATCTTGCCGAAGCGACTACCCAAGCCTGCTGCCATAATAACTGCTGTTGTCACCATACTATTTATATTGTGCGGGGATTTGGATATCGTTGGCTTTCATCGCTTCTTTCAACACCATGAAGAAATCTTTAATATCCTCAGGCGTTATCGTACCTAATGCACAGAGGCGGAAAGTATTAGTGGTGCTGATCTTACCTGGATAGATGGTAAATCCACGCTCATAACAATAATCATGGATCTTTTCAAAGGTAAAATTCGGATCATCTGGATAAAGCACGGAAACTACCAGACCTGATTCTATCTTCGGATTAATGACGGTCTTAAAACCAAGTTCTTTAACACCCTTGTGGATTGCCTCATAGACAGCACGATGACGGGCAAACTTTGCTGCTTCACCGACTTCGAAATATTCTTTCAAGGCCTGAATCGTAGCATAGATTGTCTGAACGGGAGGTGTAAAATGCATCTCACCAGTCTTCTCAAAGTATTCGTACTGAAGATAAAGATTGCAATAATAAGAGCGAGTAGGATAATTCTTAGAGGCCTTGATAATGTCAGTTCTTCCAATGATAAAGCTCAATCCCGACATAGCCATCAAGCCCTTCTGAGCAGATGCCATACAGAAATCAACGTTATCCTTCACCATGTCAAACGGAATCATGCCCAAAGTAGAAGTGGTATCACTGACAAATATCGCTCCATACTGATGAGACAAGGCACCTATCTCACGAATAGGATTCAGGACACCTGTACCTGTTTCATGATGACAACAATAGACCACTGCTATATCAGGGCTCTCCTTCAAAGTCTGTTCTACAGCATTTAAATCAGGTTGCTCATAGACACTGCTCTTCAGATTGATATGGGGAATATGGTACATCTGGCAGACCTCAACCGCACGAGAGTTATAGGCACCATTATTCACAACCAAAATCTTCTTACCCTCTGGCACCAAAGAGTTGATACAAATATCAATATTGATAGTACCTGAGCCACAGAAGAGAACTGATGTATATTCGGGCTCTGGGGCATGAGCTACCTTACAAAGGTCTGAACGAAGCCCCTTCATCAGACCTGCAAACTCTTTCTCACGGGGACAAATATCAGGGACTACCTGGGCGTATTTAACTGTATCTGTTGTCGTTGCCGGTCCAGGGTTCAGCAATATATTTCTTTTAATAGGTTCCATCTTTATTATTTCTTTAAGAATTCCATTAATGCTTCTTTATTCTGAACAGGAGTGGTGGTTGGTCTGCCCAAATCCTTACGATTGCCTTTCTTGACTTTTACTTCCAAGAAGACAGGAGCGTCAAAATTTGAAAATTGAAAATTGAAAATTGAAAGAATCTCCTCCAACTTTTCCTTATTATCAACACTGTAAACAGCTTTGTAGCCTACAGCCTTTGCCACAGCTGGCAAATCAATCTTCAACCCGACTGTAGGCTGACCGCCTACTGAGTCGTGTGCGCCATTATTGAAAACAACATGTATGTAATTATTGGGAGCTTTGTTGGCTACGATAGCCATAGAGCCCATATGCATAATTGAAGCGCCGTCACCATCGAAGCACCAAACATTACGATCCCGCTTAGCCAAGGCGATTCCAAGGGCTATCTGAGAGGCATGACCCATTGAACCTACTGTGAGGAAGTCGCGCTCATGTCCCTGGTTCATCGCCGTACGATACTCGAAGAGTTCACGGCTGATCATACCGGTGGTTGAGACGATGGCATCCTTTTCACCAAGTGCGGCCGCTACCGTCTGAATCGCCTCCTCACGAGACATCGTCAAATCATTCCTTTCCACATTTTGGAGTGTATAAGCATCAAAGGTATCTTTCTCAATCACCAAGGCATAGCACTGCTTCGTAGCCTGCATATAGGCCACTGCCTTATTTATCTGTGCCTTGGCCTTGTCCTCTTCTTTAGAGAGCACCGTATAGTCAATGCCCATCACATTGAGCAGACCTGTTGTCACCTTGCCTTGCTTCACATGCTGGGGCTCATCATGCACACCAGGTTTACCTCGCCAACCAATTACCAACAGCACCGGGATGTTATAGACATCTGGATCGGTCAGCGATGCCAAGGGGTTGATGATATTACCCTCACCAGAGTTCTGCATATAGACGACAGGAATCTGACCTGTAGCCAGATAATGTCCTGCTGCCAGTCCCATGGCGCCACCTTCGTTGGCAGCTATGATATTGTGTGCCGCATCTGCATGATCCGTGATATAGGCACAGAGGTTCTTCAACAAGGAATCTGGAACGCCAGCATAGAAGTCAATGCCATAGCTGGCTAACGTATCATAAAAGAATTTTGGAGAAATCATTTTTACCTTTTTTACTTTTTACTTTTTCTTCGTTCCAGGGATCAGGTTCAGAATCTGCTTGATAGGCATACAGAATTCATCAGAGGCCTCTAAACTGCGGGAAGTCTCGAGAATACGCTCTGCACACTTCACCATGGCAGGATAAGCACTGCGCAACATATGATTAGCATAGATCACGATGTTGATACCCCATTCTGCCAGTTCTTCTTCTGTGAACTGATTGTAAGTGGTCGGTACTGCCACAATAGGTGTATGAGGATCCTTCTCACGGAAACGTTGACAGAAATCCTTGATATCCTCGCCACTCTTATTCTTGGAGTGGATCATCACGCCATCAGCACCCGCAGCCACGTATGCGTGACAACGCTCCAGTGCATCCTCAACAGGTTTACCCGCAATCAGGGACTCACAACGTGAAATGATCATAAAATCACGTGTAATCTGAGCTTCCTTGCCCGCTTTGATCTTATTACAGAAACCCTCGATGGTATCCTGCGTCTGAATAGCATCCGTACCAAAAAGCGAATTCTGCTTCAAACCTACCTTATCCTCAATGATGACAGCAGAAATACCCAAACGCTCCAAAGTGCGCACTGTGAAAACGAAATGCTCCAATTTACCACCCGTGTCACCGTCATAGATGACAGGTTTGGTGGTAACCTCCAGCGTATCATTCAGATCATGCAAACGGGTGGTCAAGTCAACAGCCTCGATATCTGGCTTTCCTTTAGAGGTTGAATCAGTCAGTGACGATGCCCACATGCCATCAAACTCACGATGCTGACCGTTCACTTCTACGGAAGTATGCTCAGCAATCAGACCTGTCAGACCATTATGGGATTCAAGGATGCGGACAATGGGTTTTGCAGAAATGAGTCTACGCAATGATGCTAACCTCTGTTGAGGTGTTACGCCTAAGGAGTCAATTTCTTCTTTCAGTGCCGAGGCAGAAATGCCTTTGGTGTATGGTATTTCAATGACCTCACCGCCAAGTTTCTCCATTGTCTTAAAGACCTCGTCACGAATGTACTTGTCTGGACCATACAACCAATCATCTCCATGGATGATATAATCAGGTTTATATTTCTCCAAATTGGGTACGTAGCTCCAATCGTCTTGAGGTACTATGGAAGAAACACCTTTTATATTTTCAATCACATTTTTACGCTGTTCATAAGTCAAGTAAGGTAAACGCTTATGAGTTGCAATTGCCTTATCTGTAAACAGGCCAATCATCACATCACCATACACTGCTGCTTTGTTAATGATATTAATATAACCTGGGTGCATGATATCACCAATCATGCCTAAATAAACAATTTTCGCCATTATAATAATTATTTAGAAATGTGAAGGAATCGAGTAAGCTTTTGAGCAAAACTTCTATCCATATTATCTATAAATGCATCAAGAATTTTTGATGTTCCATTTAATGGAATTACATCATAATCGGCTATCACTGCTGGAATAAGCGTGCTATTACCCTCTTTAAGATTTATTTCTTGTTCTGTACTCCTTACCTTGATTATACAATCGCCCTCAATGCACATTGTAATGATAAAGCTATCATATTTCAAAAGGTTGCGATGGAATGGCTTTGAGATTTCCATAACTCGTACATCAAAATAGGGTGAATCAATTATCTGTACGGCAGTATTATCTGTATTTGTATATTCTGTACGATAACTTGATTCTACATGGTAATCAAGGGCCTTAGCTGCCAATTCTGTATGAAGCTCACGGGGTTTTCCATCCAAGCCTGGACGGTTATAATCAAAGATTCTATAAGTGATATCAGAAGACTGCTGCACCTCAGCTAGCATAATGCCGCCACAGATGGCGTGAATGCGTCCAGCCGGGAGGTAGAATACATCACCTGCTTTTACTTTGTGTTCTGCAAGAACTTTAGTAATTGTTCCATCAGTTATTCTTCTTTGGTATTCCTCAGGAGTTATTTCTTTTCTAAAACCTGCATAAAGATGGGCCCCTTCTTCTGCCTTAATGATGTACCACATCTCGGATTTGCCCATCTTACCATGCTCACGCATAGCCATTTCATCATTTGGATGGACTTGAATACTCAGGTCTTTATTTGCATCAATGAATTTAACCAGAAGTGGTAGTTTACCTTGGTAGTTATCGTTTACAGCCTTACCAAGAATCTCTTCTGGATATTCTTTGATGACAGATATGAGGTCTTTCCCTTTCCACTCTCCATTACTTATTATACTAGTGCTTGTTGGCACAGTACTTACCTCCCAACTCTCGCCTATTGACTCGTCAGAGGACTCTAAGCCCTTATAAGTTCTGAGGTTATTACCACCCCAAACAGCTTCATGGAAGTTTGGCTCAAAAAGAAGAGGATAAAAATTCATAATTCAAATATTTATTGCGCTCGGCTATGCTGTTTTAGCAACAAAGAACTTAAATTTTTTAAAAATAGGTATTTCCTCTCCACTTCATAACAACATTTATTATATATGCAGTCTTACTACAGCATGTTATCTCTCTCCAATACGAGTATATATGAACTCCAATTCTTCCAACTCCTGACGATCATAGATATTGCGCCCATCAACAATAATATTACCCATCATCACTTTTTTAATCACATTCCACGATGGCATACGGAATTGACGCCATTCCGTCATTAACGCAAAGACATCAGCGCCATCGACGGCATCATACATATCCTTGGCATAAATAACAGAATCGCCGATTCTACGCTTACACTCATCCATAGCCACAGGATCGAATACTCTAACCGTAGCCCCATCTTTCAGCAGCTTATCAATCACTACCAAAGCTGGTGCTTCGCGCATATCATCTGTCTCTGGTTTGAAGGCCAAACCGATAATTGCAACTGTCTTGTCTTTGACGCTACCTACGGCCTTGATAATCTTATCATAGACGATGCTCTTCTGTTTCTCATTGACTCGCTCTGCAGCCTCAATGACCTCCATGTGATAGTCATTATCCAAACCTGTGTGAACTAAAGCTTTCACATCTTTGGGGAAACAACTTCCGCCATAGCCACAACCTGCATAGAGGAACTTAGAACCTATACGGGAGTCTGCACCTATGCCCTTACGAACACTATCTACATTAGCGCCCACACGTTCACAGAGGTTGGCAATATCGTTCATAAATGAGATACGTGTAGCCAACATGGCATTGGCAGCGTACTTTGTCATCTCTGCAGAGGGGATATCCATAAAGATCACACGGAAGTTTTGGAGCATCAATGGGCGATAAAGGCGAGTCATCACTTCCTTAGCCTTCTCGCTCTCAGTGCCAACTACCACACGATCAGGACTCATAAAGTCCTTGATGGCAGCACCTTCTTTCAAAAACTCAGGATTGCTAGCTACATCGAAGGGTACATCTACGCCTCTTTTCTTCAATTCTTCCTGAATAGCAGCCTTGACTTTCTTGGCCGTGCCTACAGGAACGGTTGACTTGGTAACAAGGATGGTGTATTTGTTGATGTGCTGACCAAACTGCTTGGCTACCGCCAGCACGTATTTCAGGTCGGCACTACCATCTTCATCAGGAGGTGTACCTACAGCAGAGAAAACGACCTCCACATCATCAAGCACCTCTGTAAGGTCTGTGGTAAACTGCAAACGGCCATATTCCACATTGCGCTTCACCAGCTCTTCAAGACCTGGCTCATAGATGGGCATAATGCCATCTTTCAGCTTTTGTATCTTTTGTGCATCAACATCGACACACGTTACATGTGCGCCCATCTCGGCAAAACATGTTCCACTAACCAGACCTACGTAGCCTGTTCCAACAATTGCTATATTCATAAATTCACTATGTTCATTTATGTATTTATCCGTAATACTGCTTATACCACTCAGCAAAATGGCGGAGACCTTCGCGCAACGTTATTTTCGGCGTAAACCCGAAGTCACGCTCTAGGGCACTGGCATCCGCATAAGTGGTAGGCACATCACCTGGTTGCATGGGCACCAGTTCCTTATGCGCCTCAAAATCATAATCTTTCGGCAATACATCAGCGCGCAACAACTCTTCCTGCAACGTTTGCACAAAGTCCAGCAGGTTTTCTGGCTGACCGCCCCCGATATTATACACAGCATATGGTGGAATGGGCAGGCCATCTTCTCCTGTCTCTTTCGCTGGCGCTTTCGCCATCACACGCACAATACCCTCCACGATGTCATCCACATACGTAAAGTCTCTGCGGCAGTTACCATAATTATAAATTTGGATAGTCTGACCTTTTAGCAGCTTATTGGTAAACCCGAAGTAGGCCATGTCAGGTCTTCCCGCAGGTCCATACACTGTAAAGAACCGCAGACCTGTCGATGGGATGTTATAGAGTTTGCTATAACAATGCGCCATCAACTCATTACTTTTCTTAGTGGCTGCATAGAGGCTAACAGGATTATCCACTCGATCATCAGTGCTGAAAGGCACTTTCTTATTACCTCCATATACGCTGGAACTGCTTGCATATACCAAATGCTCTACAGGATAGTGGCGACAGGCTTCTAGTATGTTATAGAAACCTATGATATTACTTTCAATATAAACATCAGGATTTTCTATAGAGTATCTTACCCCAGCTTGTGCAGCTAGGTTCACAACCGCATCAAATCTGTACTTAGCAAACAGCTTGTTAATAAGTTTGCGATCAGCTATGCTACCCTTCACGAATTGGTAATCACACTGAGATTTCTCGGCTTCGCTCGAAATGACAGACAAGCGGTATTCCTTAAGCGAAGGGTCATAGTAGCTATTGAGATTGTCAATACCCACAATCGTCCCTTCTGTCATGTCCTTTAAGAGATGTTTCACTAGATTAGCACCTATAAATCCTGCAGAGCCGGTAACTAGTATTTTTTTCATATCGTGATTCTGTTCATTCTTAAGAGACGAGAAGGTGTCTGAATCTCCACTTTCGGTGGCTTTGCCACTTGGCAATCATCTTCCTCCTTTGTATTTCAGAAAATCGAGACAGGTTCGTTTACACTCGGTTTGGCCTAGATTTTCTTGAAATTCTTAATTGGAAATGTTTAAAGTGGTATAGGGAATCTGATAACGAGCAAGGATTGCTGGAGTTGCTCATAACCAGCAAGAGCCCTGCTCGATTATCAGAAAGGACTATCGAAATCTGTGAGTAATGGATGCTTTGTATCTTTTTCACTGAGGATTGCTTGGACTGTTGGAATTCGCCAATCAATACCAAGAGAATCATCCAATATACTGATACCACCATCTGCTTCAGGATGATAGAACTCATCACACTTATATTGGAATACCGCTGTCTCGCTCAACACTGCAAAACCATGTGCGAAACCTTTTGGAATAAAGAACTGGCGATGATTATCCTCTGTCAGTTCAACTGCTACATGCTGGCCATAGGTTGGTGAGCCTTTACGAATATCTACAGCTACATCCAAAACAGCTCCCTTGACACAGCGAACCAGTTTGCTTTGGGTAAATGGAGGGCGTTGGAAATGTAAGCCTCGCATCACACCATAAGAGGATTTACTCTCATTGTCCTGGACGAAGGTTACTGTATGTCCGAGGATTGGGGCTACCTTTTCATCGAACTCCCGCTGAGAGAAGGATTCGAAGAAATAGCCACGAGCGTCTTCGAATACGCGGGGCTCGATTATCAAGACACCATCTATGGCGGTTTTGATTACGTTCATGTGTTCTTTTTATCCATTTCGGTTAATCCGGGGCGGATTAACTAAAGAGAGTGCGAGATGACAAAAGAATTATTTTGAGAGGGCGATGATGAAAGTGGCAACGGACATAAGGGCGCTGGCCAAGCTAATCCAAATAGAGGTGTTGGCAGAGATGAAGGCATTACGCGTTTCAATCTTACGGGGCTCTACATAGACCACATCGTTCTGCTGCAGATAATAATAGGGCGAATTGATGATATTGGCATCGTTGATGTCCAACTGATGGAACTCTTTCTGGCCATCTGCACTCTCACGGATCAGATATATACGATCGCGATAAGCAAAGGTGGTGAGGTCGCCTGCCTGGGCTATCGCCTCGAGGATGCTTACTTTCTCATTACGTGTAGAATAGAGTCCTGGCGACCTTACGCCACCAAGAACGGCATATTTATAGTTCATCATGGCTACATGAACCACGACATTCTCACTCTCTGCCATATAGGGCTGGATCTTAGACTTGATAAACTGCTCAGCCTCGGTTTTTGTCATACCACCCAGATGGAGTGTACCTAAAACGGGATACTCGATGTTACCATCATTATCTACCAGATAGTCATAAATGGTGCCCTGACCTGATGTACTTGTTGTTGATGTGGAAGAAGTAACTCCAGGTTTCAGCAGATTGAAAGGCGCTGCTGCCTCTGGCGTCATGGTAAACACCTGAATCTGCAGAATATCCTTGGGCATGATCTTGGCATCATAGAGAGTCTTTGAGAGGGTGGAATTGATTTCGTCTTTGTTTTCAAAGTAAATCACCTTTTTTGTTGACATGCAAGAAGATAGTGATGTCAGAAGGATGATGGCTGATGTAAGATGGAATATGTATTTTTTCATACGTTGAATACAATTAATGGGTTAGGAATGTTATTGTTTGAATTGAGGGACTCTAAGTCGTCTTTCTGCGTCTTGCCAGCTTTGACGATGTAGAGGGTGGCATCGGCAAACTGGGCGAGCTGATAAGCATCAGTGTACTTACTGATGGCTGGGGAATCTAAGATAACAAAATCGTTTGAAACTTTGGCATCGGCAACTTCCTTTGCGAAAGCAGGGGCAGCTATGATGTCGGCAGCATGCTGGCCCTTCGACAAGCTCAGGGACCGCAGATTGCCATTAATCAAGGCAACTGACTTACCGATAGCAGTAAGACTTTCCTCGAGTTTTTTAGCAACAAAGCTCTTGCCATCTCCTGAGTTATTTGAAGCAACGAGCAACACCTTTTGAGTGTCCTTGATGTTCAAAAGGAGGTTGGTACGAAGGGTGCGGATGGCTTCTTCGGCTGTTGTAGAGGTAAGCTCCGCAAGGATGGGAAGTTTGGTAGCGGACTCGAGTTCCTGGCGGGTGTCGATCTTCTGCTTAAACATCTGGAGCAGATAGAGAATACCTACGGGGAGGAGGGCGCCCAGGAAGAGGGCTACGAGCAGCACCATCTTCTTCTGAGGTTTGTTGCTGCCAGGTTCCGGTGCAGGGGGATCGATGAGCTTACCCTTGTCGGTGATATTGGCCAGTTCCATAGCGGTCTCCTCGCGCTTCTGCAGCATCAGGAGGAAGACTGCCTGTTTGATCTCACGCTCACGACCAATTTCAGTGAGCACACGCTCCATCTTTGGCGCTGAGCCGATACGCCCCATGGATTTGCCATACTCACGCTGAAGGGTGTTCTGACGCATCAAAATAGACTGGCGATCACGCTTTAAAGCCGTTTTCAGCACAGGTTGGAGTTCCTTGATAGACTGGTTGACGCGCTGGATTTGCGGCGACATCTCACTGACACTCTTTAAGAGTTCTCTGCGCTGGTTGACAAGGGTGTTATGCTGCGCAAACAGAGAGGCTGTACCTGCAGAACCGCCAGAAGAAGCACCAGCGCCTGTCGCAGAGCCTGCATCTACATTAGAAGAGATGCCAGCCGGGATGATCTCATAGAGATTAGCCGGATTATTGACATATTCACTTAGGTAGTCATGAAGCTGGAGTTCTGTGCCTATGGCCACCAGTTTAGCTTCGTATTCGCCCTTCTTTGTCATAGCCTCCTGAGCATCTACTTCTGGCGTGGTGATCTGGAAGTTCTTCTTGGAGTTCTCCCAGGCAGCATCGCTGGAGCCCAACTCACCATCAATCTTTGCGAGACGATTATTGACAAATTCCTCGGTCTTGCGGGCCTCCTCGTTCTTCTCATCGTTGGCACGCTGGTTATAAGCGTCAACCAAAGCATTCACATAATCGATGCCACGCAGCACGTTCTCATCGGTCAAGGAGATATTGGCCATATTGGTGACCTTCTTGTTGGGCGCCTCAAAGGTGGTGCGGTCAATGAAAGCTTTAGCCACCTGTGTGGGCGGGGTGATGGTGACCTTCAGGTTATAGCTGCCCTCATAAGGCTTGGCCAGTCTGGCCGGGAGCTTGTTTTCCTTGATGGTCAGCGTGCCAGCCTCGGTTTTGATGGTGGCAGGGAGGGTTGCAAAGGTCTGCTCAGGGAGATCGGTCTCTTCCTTACCCTCGACCAGCGTGGGTTCTACGGTATAGCCATCAGCACCCTTACTGATGGTGAGCTTGATCTGATGGAAGTACAGCGGGAGCTCGGTGTCGAGCCAGGCAACATGGGCCGCATCCAGACTCACTTCAACTGGATTGTTCTGATAAAGCAACGTTTTTCTGCCCCACTTGCTCAGACGGTACTCGGTGTAAAGACCAAGATCCTTCACCACATTGGTAACCAGGCTGTTGGAAAGGATGATCTCTTTCTCGGCATCAATAGAACCTGCAGCTGCACCACCGAGACTGCTGCCCAAACCCATGGGGAGGCTGTTGAGCATGGCCAGACCGGCTGACAACCCAGAATTCTTCTTTGACTTGTCGATAATCTCCATCTTACCGGTGACCGTGACCGTACTGGTGGCAAACCACAGGTAAATGCCTGCTATCAAGCCACAAGCAACCACACTGGCAAGGATCCAGCGCCAGTTTGACAGGCATAACTGCCACAATTGTTTGAAATCGAAAGCAGACTCCTCTTCTTCCAACATCACAACGTTGTTGTTATTTTCGTTCATAAGCAAAATTTTTCTTCCTATCATGTAGGCATAACACACTGAAAGCCAACATGTTAGTTAAAATTAACATCTAAATATCAAGCCAAAAGGGGTAAAATTAGAAATCGATTTCCCTCTTTTTGGTTGCAAAGGTACAACTTTTATTGATACCTACCAAGTGTTTTAAGAAATTTTATTTAAGAATTTCTTTTGCTCTGGCTAATGCCAGCGTGATGTGGGAACAAATGTTCTCCTCGCCCAACATGGTATCGAAACCTGACTTGTGGAGTACCTGTTGCACACGGGGATTGACACCCGAGAGCACCACCTGAATCCCCTCGCCCTGAGACATCAGACAGAGGTTGGTGAGGTTATGGATGCCCGTGGAATCGACAAAGGGTACTTTTCGCATGCGGATGATACGCACCTTCGGACGCTGATGACCTAAGGCGCCCATGATCTCCTCGAACTTGTTGCCGGCTCCGAAGAAGTAAGGACCATTGATCTCATAGACCTCCACCCCCTCAGGAATCGTGAGGTGCTCGAGATTACCCATGAGGAAGTCGCTCTCCTCTTCATCGGGATTGATCTCATCGCTGATGACACGTACATCGGTGGTCTCTGCCATCCGGCGCATGAAGAGCAGACAGGCACAGATGAGACCGACCTCGATGGCAATGGTGAGGTCGAAGATGACTGTCAACAGGAAGGTGACCCAGAGTACGATGACATCGCTCTTGGAGTTCTTCATGATGCTCAGGAAGGAGCGCCAACCACTCATGTTATAGCTCACAATAACCAGCACACCAGCCAGACAGGCCATGGGGATATATTGCGCCAAGGGCATGAGGAACAGGAAGATGAGCAGCAGCACAGCGGCATGGATGATACCTGCCATGGGACTGCGACCCCCATTGTTGATATTGGTCATGGTACGGGCAATGGCGCCTGTGGCAGGAATACCACCGAAGAGGGGACTCGCCAGATTGGCCATTCCCTGGGCTATGAGTTCTGTATTGGAGTCATGACGATCGCCAATGACACCATCAGCCACTGTGGCCGAGAGCAACGACTCAATGGCACCGAGGATGGCAATGGTGATGGCAGGCGACACAAGGCCTTTGATGATATCCCAGGTGAGCACAGGTACCTGAGCACCAGGGAGTTGATTGGAGATGGCGAAGCGGTCGCCAATGGTCTCGACACTGGTGATGCCCCACTGGTGCTTCAGCAGAAGCACAGCGATCGTCATCACGATGATGGCAATCAGACTGCCTGGCAGTTTTCCAAGGGCCGAATGGCGCGTGAGCCTAGGCCACAGGGCAATAATCACGACACTGAGTACCCCCACCCCTGCACTCCAGATATCGATCGTGGGGAAGGCTGAGACATAGGCGATCCACTTCTCGATGAAATCGGAAGGCACAGAGGCCATAGTCAGACCAAAGAGGTCCTTAATCTGCGTGGTGAAGATGGTCAGGGCAATACCCGACGTGAAACCTACCACAATGGGATAAGGGATATATTTGATGATGGTGCCCAGATGCAGGATGCCAAACATGATGAGGAACACTCCGGCCATCAACGTGGCAATGGTGAGACCTTCGAAGCCATACTGCTGGATGATACCATATATTATAATAATGAACGCGCCCGTGGGGCCACCAATCTGTACCTTCGAGCCACCGAAGACAGAGACAATGAGACCTGCCACAATGGCTGTGATGATACCTTTCTCTGGCGTCACACCAGAAGCGATGCCAAAGGCAATAGCCAAGGGCAGTGCCACAATACCTACAATAATACCTGCCAACAGGTCGGTCATGAACTGCTGACGATCGTAATGCTTTAACGTGCTGAAGAGCTTCGGTTTGAATGCTATTGTTGTCATGGGTGCAAAAGTACAAAAAAAATTAAAAAAACACTTAAAATTATCTTCTTTTAAGAAGAATGCACTACTTTTGTTGCGGTTTATCAATTTACCTAATCTAATTTTAGTGTGTTATGAAGAAAGTATTATTCGCAGTGATGGCTATGATGACCATCGGTTTTGCGTCTTGCGGAAACAAGACACAGGCAAGTGCAGAGGCTTCTGACTCTGCCGCAGTAATTAACGTAGAGGACGAGTCGGCTGCTATGATCAATGCCCTCACAGAACAGTTGGAGGCAAAGGATGCCAACAAATTCCAGGAGGCTCTAGCCGCTATTCAGGAGAAGATCAAGGCACTGATCGCCAGCAATCCTGAGGCTGCCAAGAACCTGGTGGATCAGGTGCAGGCTTTCCTGAAGGAGAATGCTGAGAAGATCAAGGAATTTGCCGGTGACAATGCGGCTGTGACCGCTGCTGTGGCTTCTCTGACTGAGGCGCCTGCAGAGAGTATCATTAACAGTCTGACTTCTATCGGAGAGAGTGCTCAGGATGCTGCTAATGCTCAGGTGGATGCTGCTAAGGATGCAGCCAACCAGGCTGTTGAGGACACCAAAGCTGCTGCTGACAAGGCTGTGGAGGATTCCAAAGCGGCTGCAAAAGAGAAAGCTAGCAAGTCGATTGATGACGCTGCTAGTAAAGCGAAGAGTGCTTTAGGACTTTAAAGCGCTCTTGCTAAAACAAAAATAATCCCCGCCTCCAGCGGGGATTTTTTCATTTCTTTCATCACTGAAAGAAACGAAACAAAGAAAGAGTGCGTTTTGCAGGGCAATGCCCTGCTGTTCTCCATCACCCCCAACCCCCTCTTCATAAGAAGGGGCTTCAGACCACTCCCTAAATCCCTCGCCAATCTTTGGCAAGGGACTTAAACAGAAAGTCGCAGAGACCGACGACTTTCTGCGTCTTTTTGGTATGGCGGGACACGCCATATTTTTTACGCCGACTACGCTAAACGCTTGTCGTCGATTACCGAACTTGCTCGCTTTGCTTAGCCAAGATGACATGGCTGCGAATGAACGCCTCGAAAACATTCCGCACGAAGAGGCATTTATAGGAAGTATGATTTTTTGAAGCAATATTGAGTCTCGGATTGCGATAGCAATCGGAGCAACGAAATACGAAATGCTGTCTGAGCGAAGCGAGTTCTTGGACAAGCCAAGCGGCAGAGCCGAGCGCATTGAGTGCTTTGAAAAATCATGGTTACGGCCTCTGAGCTCAGGACGTTTTCGAGAATTATATTCGAGATCTCTCCATGCGCTACGCTTAGTCGAGATGACTAGAAAAGGAGAGAAAGGCTGACGGGGCAGTGGTCGGAGCCTTGGATGTCGGTGTGGATGAGGGCGTCGGAGAGGTGGGGACGGAGACGATCGGAGATGACGAAATAATCAATACGCCAACCGGCGTTCTTCTGACGCGCCTGAAAACGGTATGACCACCAGGAATATTTGACCTCCTCAGGATAGAGGTAGCGGAATGTATCCGTGAAACCTGCATTCAACAGGTTAGAGAACTGCGCCCGCTCCTCATCTGTGAAACCCGCATTATGACGATTCGTCTTGGGATTCTTGATGTCAATCTCCTCATGTGCCACATTCAAGTCACCACAGAGGATCACCGGTTTCTGGGCATCCAGACGCTGCAGATAAGCCCGGAAGTCATTCTCCCACGTCATGCGATAGTCTAAACGCTTCAAACCATCCTGTGAATTGGGCGTGTAACAGCACACCAGGAAGAAGTCGGACATCTCAAGCGTCACCACACGTCCCTCATGGTCATGGACATCGATGCCCATACCATAAGTGACATTCAACGGGTGAAGACGTGTGAAAATAGCGGTACCTGAGTAGCCCTTCTTATCGGCATAGTTCCAATATGACTCGTAACCTTCAAACTGAAGGTCGAGCTGACCAGCCTGCATCTTCGTCTCCTGCAAGCAGAAGAAGTCGGCATCCAACTGACGAAAGATGTCACTGAACCCTTTGACCTCGCAGGCCCGGAGGCCATTCACATTCCAGGAGACGAACTTCATGCCGGTTTAGAACTTGGCCATTTTGATGGCGACTACTGCACATTCGTCACCTTTATTACCTAACTTACCACCTGCACGATCCTGAGCCTGCTGGAGATTATCCGTCGTGAGCAGACCATAGATGACAGGGATATTGCTGGTGGCGTTCAAACGGGCGATACCCTCGGTGACACCCTGACAGATGTAATCGAAATGAGGCGTCTCACCACGAATCACAGAACCCAGGATGATCACGGCATCGTAACCATCGTTGAGCGTCATCTGATGCGCCCCATAGATCAGTTCAAACGAGCCGGGCACCGTCTTCACATGAATATTCTCAGGCAGCGCACCATGACGTTCGAGGGTGCTGACACAACCATCCAAGAGTGCACCGGTGATCTCAGGATTCCATTCTGCCACCACCACACCAAAGATCATGTTTGAGGCATCAGGGACTTTCGAGAAATCGTAGTCACTCAGGTTATGCATTGCAGTAGCCATAACTGTCTATATCTATCAATTACTTGTTAGAAACGCGCTCGATGTATGCATCGATGGTCTGAGACTGCATGGAGTTGAAGTACTTCTCCTTAACCGTCTGATACAGTTTCAGAGCCTCATCGTTCTTACCCTGACTCTCGAGGATCTCACCAGCCTGCACCAGGAAGGTGGGAGAGAGTGAGTTGTTGTCGGCCATCTCTGCAGCCTTCTTCAGATTGGTAACAGCCTTATCGAGCTGGTTCAGGTGGGCATAAGCATTACCCAGTGCACCTACGGCAGCAGGAGATACCATCGCATCATCGACACCATCATAAGCCTCCAGGAACTTCGCAGCTGCCTCCCACTTACCCAACTGGGCATTGCAGAGACCAGCATAGAGGTTGGCCAGGTTACCAGCAGCCGTTGTGCTATACTCATCGGCGAGTTTCGCAAAGCCTTTGTAGCCTGTGCTGTCGCCCTCGAGTGCCTGCTGGAAGAGACCCTGTGCGAAATAATCCTGACCCTTGGCAATGGCGGTAGAAGCCTTCTGCTCTCTGGGTTCTGAGATATAAGTCTTGTAAAGAACTGCACCGACGATGATGACAATGAGAGCCAGTACGACGGTGATAACAGCCTTCTTATACTTCAGGAAGAAGGCCTCACTCTGATTCAGTGTCTGCTCCATTGTAGGGGCAGCCTGCTGTTGATTTGTTGTATTTGCCATTATAATTTATGTATTAATTTTCGAAAATCGGGTGCAAAGTTACAAAGAAATTGTGAAATAAAAAAAGATTATTGATATTATTTGGTTTTTTGCTCGCTTATTCGTAACTTTGACCTTCGGTCGAAGGTACTCACGCTCGAAAAAACTCAAATATTATTTGGTTTTTTACTCGCTTATTGGATAAAATTCTCACGCTCGACAAAACAAATTCATTAATTTTGTTCTCACTTAACCGAATTTTTCGTATCTTTGCCCCCATGATTCTCGAAAAACTGTCGCTTATCAATTACAAGAACATCAGAGCAGCCAATCTGGAGTTGTCATCAAAGATCAACTGCCTGATCGGTCAGAATGGTGTGGGAAAGACCAATGTGCTGGATGCCATCTACTTCCTCTCGTTCTGTCACTCTGCGAGCAATCCCATCGACTCACAGGTGATCACACACGACGAGGGCTTCTTCCTGATTGAGGGCACTTATCAGGAGGAGCTCTGCATCTCCTGCGGCATGAAAAGGGGCACCAAGAAACACTTTAAGCGCAATAAGAAAGAATACAAACGACTGTCGGAGCATATCGGATTGATCCCCCTGGTGATGATTTCGCCCTCAGACACCCTCCTGATTGAGGGGGGCAGCGAGGATCGCCGGAAACTGATGGATGTGGTGATCTCGCAATATGACCGCAGCTACATCGACGCGATGAACCGCTATAACAAGGCCCTGCTGCAGCGCAACACGATGTTGAAGCAGGAGGAGGAACCAGACCCGGAGGTGCTGAGTCTGTGGGAAGAACAGATGGCCATCGAAGGGGAGCGTATCTTTGCCTGCCGGGATGCCTTTGTGAAAGCCCTCACCCCCGTGTTTCAGCGGTATTATGAGACCATCTCAGGCAACAAGGAACAGGTGGAGATGACTTATATCTCCCACTGTCAGCGAGGACCGCTGCTGGAGGTGATCCAGCGCGATCGTCAGAAAGACCGCATCATGGGCTTCTCGCTGCATGGGGTGCATCGCGACGACCTGGTGTTCAGTCTGGGCGGCCATCCCCTGAAGCGCGAGGGCAGTCAGGGACAACACAAGACGTTTGTGATTGCCCTGAAACTGGCACAGTTTGACTTCCTGAAACGTACCAACAACCAGACCACGCCCCTACTCCTGCTCGACGATATCTTCGACAAGCTCGATGCAGACCGCGTGGAGCAGATCGTGAAACTCGTGGCCAGCGATGAGTTCGGACAGATTTTTATCACAGACACCAATCGCGATCATCTGGATCAGATTCTGAGCAGGACCTCACATGACTATCGCATCTTCCACGTAGAAAACGGCAACATCCATGTTTAGAAAAGAAGTCAAGAACATCGGTGAACTGATCCTGAAGAATCTCAGGGCACAGGGACTGGAGACACCGCTTCAACAGAAGCGGCTGATAGCAGCCTGGCCTGAGGTGATGGGGAAGCTGATTGCCGGTTACACCCAAGACCTGTATATCAAGAACCAGACCTTAAACGTGAGACTGAGCAATCCGGCCCTCAGGGCAGACCTCTCGATGATGAGACCTGAGATTGTGAAGAAACTGAATGAGGCCGTCGGCAGTCAGGTGATTGCCGAGATCCGTTTCTGCTAAACCACCCTATCTACCGCCACATCATGGGCATCGACAGGCACTTCGGCTACTTTCTGGAAGTCGAAGCAGACGCCAATGGTCTTCCCCCGGAAGGCAGACAGGAAACGATCGTAATACCCCTTCCCCCTGCCTAATCGATGGCCTTGGGCATCAAAAGCCAAGCCCGGAATGAGGGCGATATCAATCTGATCGGCCGCTGTAAAGGCTTCGCCGATGGGCTCCATGATATGAAAAGCCCCTTCGCAGAGCGAGGCACGACCGGTGTAGCGGCGCAGTTCCATGGTCGCATCATCCAGCACCTTCGGCAACAAGACAGTTTTACCCGCTGCCACCAGCTCATCCAGCAAAGCATGGGTATCCACCTCATCGGGCAAGGAATGATAAGCCAGAATCACCTTGGCATCACCAAGCAGCGGGCGCAGGCGCTCAAGGACCGAAAGCGACAGCTGCGCCAACTGTGGGGGCGTGAACTGTCGCTTCTGTTGTGAGATAGATCTTCTGAGTTCGGCTTTAAGCATGATGAGATGCTGCGGCTTCTGGTTTCTTGGGGAAAGCATCGCCATTCTTAAAGAGCCTCAAGGTCTCGATGATGGCAGGATCGTCATGATTGAGATATTCCGTCCAGGCCTGTTCGTTGAGGATATTATAGATGATACGGCTATTCACGAAACGCTCCAAGAGCTTACGCGACTTCTGGATCATCAGATTACGGCGCTTCAGGCCGTTCTTATCCGCATAGGCCACAAACTTCTCCAGCGTGTTCTGGCTCTTCAGGTAACGCTCCATTTCCCACACATCCTCCATCTTACTGAGCCGGGCACGGTTCTCGTCGGTATAGGTATAGGCAAACTGCAGGATCAAGCCTGACATCGTGGCCTCCTTATAATAAGAGGTCATATCTACCGTATCCTCAGGGATGAAGATATCCGGTGTGATACCACCACCGCCATAGACCGTACGCCCATTGCTGGTGTGATAGGCCGGACCTGTATGTTTGATGCTGTCCTGCGAGAAGAACTCACCATGCTTGTAGCGTTTCATCCAGTCGCCCTCATAGTCCTCTCCATCGGCATAAGGTTTCTGGATGCAACGGCCTGAGGGGGTATAGTAACGGGCAATGGTCAGGCGGATCATCGAGTGGTCGGAGAACTCCATCGGTTTCTGAACCAGACCTTTACCAAAGGAGCGACGCCCTATGATCGTGCCGCGGTCATTATCCTGGATGGCACCAGCCAAAATCTCGGCAGCAGAAGCCGAGCTCTCATCCACCAGCACCACCAAGGGGATCTGCTGGTAAGAGCCACGTCCGTCGGCCTTATAGTCCTGACGGGGATAGCGGCGACCTTCGGTATAGACAATCAGCTGTCCCTTCGACAGGAACTCATTCGCAATCTGAACCGCTGACTCCAGATAACCGCCCGTGTTGCCCCGCAGGTCGATTGCCAGACTGGAGAAACCACGCTGGGAGAGCTTGGCCAAGGCAATCAGCAGTTCAGGATAGGTGTTCTCACCGAAGTTCTTGATCCTGATATAACCCGTCTCATCGTCGAGCATATAACTGGCTGTGACACTCTTGGTGGGAATCTCACCACGCGTCACTATGATATGGCGGATCTTCTGTTCACCATAACGGATCACACCTAGCTTCACCTTCGTGTCCTTCGGACCTTTCAGCCGATGCATCGCCTCCGCATTGGTGACCTTCTTACCCACAAACACAGAGTCATCGACCTCGACAATCTTATCGCCTGCCAGCACACCTGCCCTTTCCGCAGGACCATTGCCAATGACATTCTGTACACGGATGGTGTCCTGACGAATGGTAAACTCAATGCCGATGCCCGAGAAAGAGCCCCGCAAGTCATCGTTGGCAATCTCACCGTCACGGGCTGTGATATAGACAGAATGGGGATCGAGCTCACTCAGGATCTGGGGCATCGCCTTCTCCACCAAGTCATTGACGTTCACAGTATCCACATACTGATCGTCGATGATATGCAACAGGTTGTTGAGCTTGTTACCGCTGGAGTTGATGATGTTCAGGCGGTTGCCTGAGAAATGGTTGGCATAAAACGAGCCAATCAGAATACCGATGACCACACAGATGGCCATCCAAAGTGGTGTAAAACGGATATGCTTGTTATTAGTCATGTGCTGAATTTATTTGGTTGAGTTCACATCGAGATAGACCACTTCAATGCCTGCCCGGCGCAACAGGTCAATCCCATCGGTGAGCCTATACTGCTCGCCATAGACCACCCGACGGATACCCGCCTGGATGATCAGTTTGGCACACTCGATACAAGGAGATGCCGTGATATAGATGGTAGCCCCGTCGCTATTGTTACTGCTACGGGCCAGTTTGGTGATCGCATTAGCCTCAGCATGGAGCACATAAGGCTTGGTGACGTTGTTCTCGTCCTCACACACATTCTCAAAACCACTGGGCGTACCATTGTAGCCGTCGCTGATGATCATCTTGTCCTTCACCACCAGGGCACCAACCTGCCGGCGTACACAATAGGAGTTTTCTGCCCACACGCGCGCCATCTTCAGATAGCGCATGTCCAGTTTCAGTTGTTTATCGTTTGATTCCATTGCGTTTTAATAATGCATCGATAGTGGGTTCGCCACCACGAAAACGTTTATATAATGTCATGGGGTTCTCTGTTCCTCCCTTCGAGAGGATATTGTCCCGGAAGCTCTGGGCCGTCTGCTGGTTGAAGATGCCATGTTTCTTGAACACGCTGAAGGCATCGGCCTCCAGCACCTCAGCCCACTTGTAGCTGTAATAGCCGGCAGCATAGCCACCTGCCATGATGTGAGAGAACTGCACCGTCATACAGGTGTCAGGCAACTGGGGCATCACCATCGCCTTCTCCCAGGCTTTCTTCTCAAAGGTGATGATATCGTCGGTAAACGCCTCCTTCTTCGTGTAATAGGCCATATCGAGCAAGCCGAAGCTCACCTGTCGCATACAGGCATAGGCCACGTTGAAGTTACGGCTCCGCACAATCCTGCGAATCAGTTCATCAGGCAGCGGTTCTCCCGTCTGGTAATGGAAAGCGAAGGTACGCAGGAACTCCTTCTCGATGGCGAAGTTCTCCATGAACTGCGAGGGCAGCTCCACAAAGTCCCACCACACATTCGTGCCACTCAGACTCTCGAAACGCGTATTGGCAAACATCCCGTGCAGCGCGTGGCCGAACTCATGGAGGAAGGTCTCCACCTCACCCAATGTCAACAGGGCAGGCTTCTCTTCCGTAGGTTTCGTGAGGTTCATCACCACACTCACATGCGGACGGTTGTTCACCCCCTTGCGGTCGATCCACTGACCCTGGTATTCCGTCATCCAGGCCCCACCCTGCTTACCTTTACGCGGATGGAAGTCGGCATAGAACACCGCGAGATAGGAGCCATCCTTATCAAACACCTCGTAAGCCTTCACGTCAGGATGATAGACGGGAATCGCCGGATTCTCCTTGAAGGTGATACCATAGAGACGGTTAGCCAGCCCGAAGACACCGTCGATTACCTTCGACAGCTCGAAATAGGGGCGCAGCATCTCTGCATCGATGTTATAACGCTTCAGCTTCAGCTTATGGGCATAGAAGCTTAAATCCCACGGCTCTAACTGAAAGTCCTTGCCCTCCAACTTGCGGGCCATCTTCTCGATCTCCTTCACCTCCTTGATGGCAGTGGGCTTATAGGCTTTCACGAGATCGTTCAGCAGCTTATACACACTACGCACATGACCTGCCATCCGGCGATTCAGCACATAGTCGGCATAGGTCTTGTGACCCAACAACTGAGCCAGTTCACGACGCAGGTTGATCAGGCGCTTACAGATCTCGATATTGTTTTCCGTATTGTCGTGGATACACTCCGTGTTCTTTGCCATATACAGCTGACGACGCAGGTCGCGCTGCGTGCTGTAAGTCATAAACGGCGAGTAGCTGGGGAAGTCGAGAGTAAAGACCCAGCCCTCCTTCTCCTGTTCCTTCGCAGCCAGGGCTGCTGCCTCACGGGCCGTGTCAGGCAGTCCATCGAGTTGAGCCTCATCAGTGAGATGCAACGTAAAAGCCTTGTTCTCTTTCAACAGATTCTGAGAGAACTGCAGACTGAGCATCGAAGCCTCCTCGGTCAACTGGCGCAGACGCTCCTTACCGGCAGCATCCAACAGGGCACCACTACGTACAAAACCATCGTAGCAGTTATCGAGCAACATCTTCTCCTCAGGTGTCAGCTTCCGATGATGCCGGTGTACGTACTGGATACGCTCGAACAATTTCTCGTTCAGGCGGATATCATTGGCATGCTTCGTCAGGATCGGACTCATCTTCTGTGCCAGTGCATCCATCTCATCGTTTGTCTCGGCAGAGAGCAGATTGAAGAACACTGTAGAGACACGTCCCAGCAGGTCATAGTAATGCTCACCGTCTTTCTCATCATCCACGTTGATGATGGTATTGTCGAAGGTCGGTTTATCGGGGTTGTTGATGATCTTATCGATCTGTTCATCATCACGGCGGATACCCTCCAGCATCGCCTCCTCGAAATCCTCTAAGCGGATACGGTCGAAGGGGGCCACGTCATGGGGCGTATCATACGGTAGGAAAAATGGATTCTTTCTCTCTTGTTGTTCATTCATAACTAACATACTAACACATTCAGTCTGCAAAGGTACGGTTTCTTTTCCAATCCACCAAAAAAAACATCCAAAAGATGCTTTTTTGCAGGGTTTTACCCTGCAGGGGGCTTTCATTTCTTTCATCACTGAAAGAAACGAAACAAAGAAAGGTGCGTTTTGCAGGGCAAAGCCCTGCTGTTCTCCATCACCCCCAACCCCCTCTTCATAAGAAGGGGCTTCAGACCACTCCCCAAACCCCTCGCCAATCTCTGGCAAGGGGCTTAAACAGAAAGTCGCAGAGACCGACGACTTTCTGCGTCTTTTTGGTATGGCGGGACACGCCATATTTTTCACGCCGACTACGCTAAACGCTTGTCGTCGATTACCGCACTTCGTACTACATGTTTTCTCGAATATAATTCTCGAAAACATTCCGCACGAAGAGGCATTTATAGGAAGTATGATTTTTTGAAGCAATATTGAGTCTCGGATTGCAGAATGCAATCTGAGCAACGAAATACGAAATGCTGTTTGAGCGTAGCGAGTTCATTGAGTGCTTTGAAAAATCATGGTTACGGCCTCTGAGCTCAGGACGTTTTCGAGAATTATATTCGAGATCTCTCCATGCGCTACGCTTAGTCGAGATGACAGAGAGGGGGATCGGGGAATACTACGACTGGATCAGGCGTTCGAGCTGGGGGATGATGATTCGACCCCGATGGAGCTCTATGAGGCCCTCGTACTGCAACTGGTTCAGCACACGCGACACATTCAGACGACTGTCGTTCAACTCCTGTGCCAGACGTTCCATCAAGATGAAGAAAGTCTTGGAACCAGCAGGATAACTGCAGTGAGCTATCAGGAACCGGATCACCCGTTCACGCAAGGACTGAGGCGCACCACGCCAGAGCTGCTGAGAGAGCTTCTGCGTCTGAGTGGCACAGTGGTTGACCATATTCAGACGGAACACGAGAAAGTCTTCCAACAGCTGCAACACCTCCTCCTTATCAATCGTAAACAGACTGACATCGCTCTGGGCAACCACATTCCTGGTATATCGCTGGTAATAGCCGAAGATAGCCTCCTGCTGGATGACATAAGGCGCCCCCATATGTTCCTGCACCGAGAAACTGCCATCATCAGCATGTTGCTCAACCCTCACCGTACCACTTATCACAAAAAGAAGTTGCTGACAAGGATCACCTGCGGAAACGATACGCTTACCTGCCGACACTTTCGTAAAACCAAAACGGATATGTCCGGCCACAATCTCCAGATCGTCGTGGCTCATACCCTGGAAAAGCGGGAACTGCAGCAGTTGGTCGTAGATTCTTAATACTGGCATAGGCAATCTCTCTTATTGGGCAATCCGGTCTTTCAGCGAGGGCGAATACCAAATGCCATTACCCCCCTGTCCGTCATCATAGATCAGGTAGGCCATCAGCTCAGGATGTCGCTGCAACACCTCCTTAGCCCCATCGAGCCCCATCACCATAAAAGAGGTGGCATAGGCATCAGCCACCATACAGCTCTTGGCCAGAACAGTGGCAGAAAGGATGTTATGCTGCACGGGATAGCCTGTATGCGGGTCGATGGTATGGGCGTAACGTTTATTGCCCTTATAATAGAAGTTCCGGTAGTTGCCACTCGTGGCCATCGCTATATCGGTGACATTCAGGGTGGTCTGCAACTCATGGCCGACATTCAGCGAATCTTCTGTGGGCTTGGTGACACCAATGCGCCAGGGAACCCGCTGAGGATTAACCCCCTGAGTGACTATCTCACCACCAATCTCCACCATAAAGTTCTGGACCCCCCGTTTACGCAGGAAACGAGCCACCACATCCGTGCCATAGCCCTTGGCAATGGCTGAGCAGTCGAGCATCATCCGGGGATCAGCCTTTCTAACCTTTCCATTGACAAGCGACACCTTCTGATAGCCTACGATAGTCCTGAGACTATCCACCTGCCGGGGCGAGGGCATCTCACCATTCTTAAAGCCAAAGCCCCAGGCATTGACCAGCGGAGCCACCGTGATGTCGAAAGCACCTTTCGTCTCCTGCGAAATCTTCATCGCCTGCTGGAAGACATCGAGGAACATCTGATCGGGCTCAACAGACTGGTTGTTGTTGATGGCGGAAATGACTGACGCCTGATTGAAAGGAGAGAGAGAACGATCCACCTTCATCAACTCGGCCTTGATGGAGGCATTCATATCCGAATCGCACTGATAAGTAACATGATAGGTGGTGCCAAAGATGAAATCAGCGCTCTGTTGATAAGGCATCGTATGCTGCTGACGGATGATCAGCACTGTTCCGACTATCAACAACACCAGAAAAGGCAGTTGCCACAGGAGCCGTTTCTTCTGAGAGGTATCCATATCAGATATCTATGATGACATTAAACGTGGCGTCGAATTTGCTGCTGTCGTTGATACCATAGCCAGGGACATACCATGTTTTTCCGAAGTCACCATCCTTGTGAAAGAGACGGATTTTATAGCGCGCGCTCCAGCCCAGATGCAAAGGTCCCACGAGCTTGACATCGAGTGCTATCAGCGCCTCCATCCAGTGCATGTTACAGGGGGCATCCTGAACGTTATAGTCCGACTCCCAGTTCCAGGTGGGATCCATGAGTCCAGGCCGTGAGAGGTTCGCCTTATAAGAGGTATAGGCATAGCGCAGACCAGCATAGAGCCGGTTGTCACCATGCTTGTTTTTCAGCATGTTCCTGTCGATACCCACCTTGAAATAGGGTGCAGAGGTCTTGTATCGGATCTTGGTGACCTCATCTTCGCAATCAGCCCTACCATAACCAAGTTCAACAACAGGGAACCATTCGTCGTGGAGGTTCAGGCGCAGTCCAGCTTCATACTGTCCCCGATCTCCAAACAAAGCCATTCCGGCTCCCACCATATCGAACGATACGGAGAAACCACGAAACACCGGGATGGAGTCTTTCTGCAGAGCGAAGAACTTCAGCTGTGCCGAAGCAGGTGCAGCCGTCAACACCAGAAGCAGACTAATGATCGTTGCTCGTATAGAGGTAGAAATGAGTCGTCGTATCGTCATAATTCACTTTTGAGTTTTTAATGACTATTGAATCGATGGCATGCTTCGTACAGCGGACACCCTTCAGTTCATGAAAGAACTCCGCCTTACACTCCAGAGACTCGAAGTGGGGATAGTCTTCCTTCTGAACCCACACCGTATCCGTCTCATCAAAACCACTTTCGTTGGTGAAATGGAAATAGAGCACATCCTCCGGATGAGACTGACTGATCGGCAACGCAAAACCCGATGTCTCGACACTTTTGTTCAGGAGGATCGTATCTTTGCCCTCCTTGGTCTTTGAAGTGACAGTCAGCGTGTCCTGAAGTATGAGCAGCTCACCATCTTTGTCATAGATGTTGTAGTAGGTCGCCACCACATTCTTGTTAGGACATTCAATGGACGTGCAGGAGGCGACAAACGCCACACTCAATAACAGGAGCCACTTTTTCATATGGTTTCTTCTATCTGATAATCATTACGACCACTCGACGAACGACTGATGAGGTCGCCCAGGAATCCTGTCAGGAACAGCTGCGTGCCAATCATCATCATGGTCAGAGCGATATAGAAATAAGGAGAGTCTGTCACCAGGCGCTGCGGGATGTGATGAGCCAGACACCAGAGTTTATCGGCGCCTATCCAGAAGGCAGCCACAAAACCGATGAAGAACATGATGGTGCCTAAGAAACCAAACACATGCATCGGCTTTTTGCCAAACGTGGAGAGGAACCAGAGCGTCAGCAGGTCGAGATAACCGTTCACAAAGCGGTTCAGGCCCATGAACTTCGACGAGCCATACTTACGCGCCTGATGCTGCACCACCTTCTCGCCGATCTTATCGAAACCGGCGTTCTTGGCCAGATAAGGGATATAACGATGCATCTCGCCATACACCTCGATATTCTTCACCACAGCCTTGCGATACGCCTTCAGACCGCAGTTGAAGTCGTGCAGGTTCTTGATGCCGCTGATCTTTCGGGCAGTGGCATTAAAGAGCCTCGTGGGGATGGTCTTGGAGATGGGGTCATACCGCTTCTGCTTATATCCCGACACGAGGTCATAGCCCTCATCCTTGATCATATGGTAAAGACCGGGGATCTCATCGGGAGAATCCTGCAGGTCGGCATCCATCGTTATCACCACATCACCCTGAGCCTGTTCGAACCCACAATACAAGGCAGGGCTCTTGCCATAGTTACGACGGAACTTGATGCCCTTCACCACTTCGGGCTGCTGCTTTTTCAACTCACTGATAATCTCCCACGAGCGATCGGTAGAGCCATCATTGATAAAGATCACTTCGTAAGTGAAGTGGTTCTCCTTCATCACCCGCTCTATCCAGGCATAGAGTTCTGGAATCGACTCATCCTCATTATAAAGAGGTATAACAACTGATATATCCATTACTTTTAGTCCTTCAATTTTTCATTCTTCAACACTGTGCGCTGCATGATCAGGCTGATGGGCACACCCAGGATGAAGCCCAGTGAGATATTCACCGTCAGCATATCAAGCGCATAGTCGATGGGGCGGATCTGCGACATCTGCCTCAGACTCTCATTCATCATCTCAGTCATCCCATACTGTCGCATCGTCTGTTGCGCCTCATCAGAGGTCAGCACCTTCGACATCTGACTCATCAGGAATCCATGATCCATGAATGTCAGATAGACATAGATGGCAACAGCGAAGAGCACACCTGCATAGAAAAACACAAAGACGGTATAGGCATAACCTCGACGGAAAGAGATGAGCCCCTCGCGCGCATAATCACGGAATTTGCGCAGTCGGCCACCCACGAAAAAGGGGGTGTAGAATATCAGCATCGCAGCAGCCATACCCATCAGCTGATTAGTCATTCCTATGACATATAAGGTGGATGTGAACATCCAAAGAAGGGCGAGCAAAGCACCGTCCTGACGGGCAAAAGCCTTTAATTGTACATATTCGTGTGACGTTATCATTTTAACAATTATCTAATTCAAGGTGCAAAATTACGCATTTTCCCGCATATATCATGGGGTTTGACTCAAAAAATCGTTAAAATCAGCAAA